>ERZ869921.809-NODE-809-length-15500-cov-3.649142_pt1 | contig 15500 bp, 18 predicted proteins | sample MGYA00579310_ERZ869921 | MGnify/ENA primary metagenome ERZ869921 (study PRJEB32216, sample SAMN09231816) | wastewater metagenome | place: USA: Maryland | collected 2016-06-21 | study: EMG produced TPA metagenomics assembly of the PRJNA472060 data set (Reclaimed...
CAGAATGTATTAGATTAATGCAATAAAAAAGGTGGGTTTCCCCACCTTTTTTTATCCTTTCATGGCTTCTAAAAATTCACTAGGTAACTCACACGATGCACCTGAACAGGCTTGAGCTCCCATAGTATCCATATTAACATATTCAGGTTGTTTAATTGCTTCATTAAAATCAAAATCTCTTTGTTTTAATTCACGATTAATTCTAACCCATTTATGATATAGATGTAAATCTTTAATACATAATATCATTTCTTTAACATCACCTTTAAAGAATCTTTTAGCAAATTGTTTAGCCCTTCTAATCCAATCTTTCTTGATTAAAGCTTCAACTCTTGTTCCTTGTAATTTCAAATCTCTCTTATTAACATAATCACAAGCTTCCCATAAGTTACCATCAAAAGCGTGTAATCCATCAACAATTAAACCTGAAGCGAAGAAAGCTGCGTCATCATATTTATCGTGTAATTCTTCACCTGATAATACTGATGTGAATGGTGCTTGGTTGAAATCTTTATCACCTGTTAAAGGTAAGAATGATACTGCTGCGAAATCAAATCTATTGTTAAATAAATAATCTTCTACCACATCATAATCCGAATAATCTAATTCAACTGTATTAGAAACTGAATGTCTTAAATATGGTTGAACATTTCTTTCGTGATTTGTTCCATATTCAACCCAATTGTTTTGGATTGTTCTAACCACTTCTAATTGGTTCATACCAACCAAATCTTTCTTGAACTTAGCATTCTTATTAGCAATTACTGGAATGTATGCTACATAATCCGTTTTATTAGCACTCCATACAGATTCTTCAATCAAATACGAATGTTCTTCATTTAAGTATTTACCGATACCTGATTGTTTATTGATTTGCATTACCCTAAAGTATCTTGGTGCATGATCTCCGTGACAACCTGAAGGTGATTTTAATAATACCGAAGCATTTCCTGATGGTTTAACACAAGTCGTTCTTGACGCTGGATTGATACCGATAATTTCAGCTAACTCTTGGTTTATCTTTTTAACTATTTCAGCACCTTTTCTTTGAATTTCAGGATTCATCATAACGTGTGGATTAGCCATCCAACCTGTAAATGAACACCCTAACAAAGCTTCCCTTCTGAAAATTGATTCTGTTACTTCACCTAAGTATGGGAAATCGGCATAACCAGCTTGTAATGTTCCTAAGATTGATAGAGATTCACAAGCCTCATAAAACTTTTCTTCTGTTGTGCACATACCACCATTACCTTCAGTTAAATTACATCCTTGAAATCCACTTAAACCGTCAATTTGTGGGTATAAACCAATCTCAACACAAGGGTTAGTTACTTGATCTTCATCATCCACAAAATAGAAACCTGGCTCACCAAAATCTTTAATTGATGTAAAAATCTTATTGAATTGTTCTTTTGTTGTAGTGTTTCTGTTGATTACTGCCGAGTTGTTAGATCTAGCTCTTTGTGCGTTTTCATAATACCAATTACCAACTTTAGCATTCATCATTTCATCATCTTCCGGTGAGAATAAACAAATCGTAGCACTTCTTCTTACACCACCAGATAATACAGCATCCGCCATATACATAATGAAGTCATAAGCCATAATAGGTTTCATCAAATTAACCCCCTGATTTAAGTTTCTTTCAATTAATTCTTCACATTTTAATAATGATTTTCTTAATCCTTCAGGTCCAGGAGCCTTAAATCCACCACTAATCATAGCACCTTCAGGTCTAATTAAACTTAAATCAAATCTAATTTCGTATCCTTGATACTCAGGGAATGGTGTTTCATTTCCTTCTTCAATATATGAAGATATTAAAATACCAAAAGCATCGCTCCACCCTTCAATTGAATCTGGAACTACAAATGTTTTTGTTCCTTTATTTCTTTTCGCTAAATTAGGTAATTTACCAATGTGTTTATATTGAACCGAAAATCCAACACCACAACCACATAATAACAAATACATTATTTCTTGAAAACTTCTAACTCTATCTACATAAGTTGCTGTACAATTATATAACCTCGCATTGTGTTTCATAATTGGATCACCACCAAATTGTAACGCTCTTTGAGAACCTAATACTAATCTATCCTTATAAGCATTTTCAGCCCTTTCAAATAATTCTACAAATCTTGGGTTACTTAAAAATTCAGCATACTTTGTTTTATGCATGTTCATTACCCTATTAACTGAATCTTCCCAAGTTTCAGTTCTATTTTCATCGTCAATCCATCTCGAATAATCTAAATAATATTTTAAATCACTCGCCAATTGAAGTCCATTTTTACTCATTTTTTATCTTTTTTTTAATTATTTTATTGTCTTTATAAATATGCTATTTTTTAGAAAAAATACAAGGTAAAATAAAAAATCCCCCAATTATTTTTTATTAAAAACCTAATAAAATCAATATTAGGAAGTTATATATAATTGGGGGAAAATGTTTTTTCCTTACAGAGCTTCTTCGTCATCTGTAACTTTTTCTTTCTGTTTTTTTTGTAGAATGTCGTTAATTCTATTCCTTTTCTTTTCTTCTTTTTTGTTTTCAACACCTAAAAAAGTAAGTTCTTCTGTGACATTATCGGTATCAATTTGAACTGAACCGTTATCAAACAACGCATTTTCAAATACAACACCAGCGGGTCCAAATCTATTCTTTAAAATTGATAAATTAGCCCTACCACTTTCTTGTTGTTCCATCGTTCTACCAATAGAATATAAGAAGTGAGCGAATTGTGATTTCTTAATTGAACCACCACCCATATCGGATGTAACAATTTCTTGTCCGATTGATTGTCTGCCACCTTGAGTGAATAAGTGAATAGGTATTTTAAGTTCTTCTGCGAGTGTTTCAAATTGTCTTACCAATACACCCTCAGCAGTCCAACTTTCTTCTGCCAATTGAATACAATCTAAGTAATCCACAACAATCATATCAGGTATAATATTGTTCTGTCTTTGTTTTTTAACCCAATTACGGATTTTCTCAAAAGTTGTTCCGTATGAAGGGAACTTCTTTAATACAAGCTTACCTTTACCTTTAATACCTTCAATTATCTCAATAACCGCTGATTTATTCTCCTTTAAGTCATTGATTGGAATACCTGTCCAACAAGCGTAATGCTTACGTTTAATATCCCTAACTTTATCCTCAAAGAAAATATGCAATACCGTCTTACCTAAATTATAGTTTGTATTCGCTATCTTAGTAGCACAAGTAGATTTACCTGTTCCTAACGGTGCAATACCTAAACTTACTTCACCTGAACCTAATCCACCACCAGTAGATCTATCAAATCCACCGATACCGAATGGTAATGGTTTTCTTTCATCGTTATCTAACACATTCTCAATATTATCCAAAGCATCTTCACCATTATCTTTATCTTCCGATATGTTGATTGCTTTTTTAATAATATCTTCACACTTATCATATGACTCAAAATCCCCTTTTTCAAGTATCTTTTGAACCTTCTGAATGGCTTTCTTTAATTCTTGTTGTTTACAGAAATTAATTACTTTGTGTTGAATAAAGCTACTATCAGCTAATTCAGCTGATTTAATACCCTCAAGTTCATCAACAAGAACTCTTCTTGTAACTTCTGACGATGCCTCTGAATTGATGATATTTTCAATAGCATCCATTGTAGGGATAGCATCATACTTAACATAATACTCCTTAACATATTGAGTGATAACCCTAAAATATTGATTATCAAAATATTTTGGATCGATTATATTAATGTAGTTCTCTCCAAAAGTTCTGTCAGTAAAAATCTGAGCCAGAACTTTAGATTGAAAGCTATCACCTAAATACCCAAAATTTTCTTTATCACCCATATTATTCAGCCTCTTCTGTATATTGTAAAGCGTTTTGTAGCCTTGAAATTATTGTGGAAATAGAATCTTTAATATCTACAATGTATCTAATTCTTTGACCACTTTCAAAGAAAACTGGGATACATAATCCATATCCAGAAAACATAGTTTCTGATACAGGTCTCCCATCTACCTTCACAGTAAATGTAAAGTTGTCTTTAATGTCATTAAGATTATACTTTGGTATATCCTTAATTACGATTTCACCATCATCGTCATAATAAAACCCATATGGGTCATAATTATTCCAAAGGTGATCTACACTCTTCTTCATAATACCCTTTTTAATGATACTTACTACTTCGTCAGTTGTGTCTCTCATAAACAAACTTCTAGCAGATTTTTCATTAAACTTTCTTACGTTAAAGAATCTTTGAACAATAATGTCTTTGTTCAGTTTTAACACGAACTCAAATCGTGTTTTGAATTTTTCGTTTCCGATACTCATTTTTTATTTATTTTAATTGTTAAACTTGTTTACTTTCCACTCGAACCAAATGCTCCATCACCTCTATGAGTTTCACTTAATTCACTTACCTCTTCTAATTCAATAGTTGGGTATGGTATAATTACCAATTGACCTACCTTATCACCAACTTCATATACCTCACCATTATCCCAATCCAATTTCTTAAATCTAAGTCTTAATGAACCTCGATAACCTGAATCAACCACACCAACGTGATTTGATAATATCAATTTTGTCTTACTAATTGATGATCTCGGAAATAATAATCCAACATATCCTTCAGGTATTTCAACAGCAATATCTGTTTCATACTCATAAAACACTTCATTTTTAACTAATGATGTTGCAACTAAATCCATACCCGCATCACCAGGTTTCGCATACTGTGGCGTTACCGCTCTTTCACTTAATTTTTTAAATCTTACTCTCATAATATTGCTTTTTTATATAACTTCTTTTCCTTCTCCATAATAATATAAAATGGCTTAAAAAAATCAATAAACCCAGAATCTGATTTCGGCATATATGAATAGATACCATCATTAATCATTTGTTTCATTAATACCTTATAATCCCTACCTTCAGGGTTTAATACACCATTTATTAATTCATCATCAATCCTCTCTTTTACGTTATCAGTTAGCAAAGGTTGGCTTAAATCAATAATCTTTTGATTTGTAATATATAGGTTTTCACCCATTACTCCGTGTTTTGATTTTCCGTTAATGAGATTTCTTAATACTGACGCATCCCTACCTCTCGATTCAGGTAATAATTGGTTTGCTTTTTCAAATACCCATTCTAATGTTTTTTCTTCTTTTACTAACTCAGGAAATAACTTAAACAATGTTGCTTCACCCATACCATAAACACCTGCTATGTTATCCGAATTACAACCTGTTAAAACTTTTACTAAACATATATTTTTATAATGATAATCTAAATACTTACTCCAATTTTTTTTATTTACAAAATCTCTTTTGTCCGCTAAATAAACTTCAGTATTTTCACTAATTGTCTGTAATATATCCCTGTCATTTGTATATACATACTTATACTCGTTTGGAGTATTTAAACAATAATAAGCAATACTATCATCAGCCTCAGATCCTTCATCTTCAAATTGTCTTAAATATAGTTCTTCACAATAATATTGGGATTTAATTTTTTGAATGTTAAACTGATAATCTTTATCAATCTTATTGTTTAACTCCTCTCGTTGTATTTTGTATTCAGGGTAAAATGTCCTTCTATAATCTTTGGAGTTGGGTCCATCCCAAAATACAATTACTTTATCAGGGTATATCTTATTTATCATCATCTTTATTGTGATGATAAACTGATATAGCCCACCTATCTTATCTTCATTAAAGATAATATTTTTAGCACCTTTAGTTCCCCTTTTTAATAGATAATTACCATCTACCACTAATGTTTTTGTCATTACTTAATAGTAGTAAAAAATGTCTATAAAATCAAACAATTCTTAATGTATTATTAACATCTCTCCAAACAGAACCAGCCACTAATCCGATAGGACTAGTAGGTAAATTACTAAGAACAATACCATTACCTATTAGTGTGGTATTATGATAATAATTTATTTGATTATAAATCCTCCCATTATTATTGGGAGTGGGTAATATAAAATCATTATTACCTATAAAATAATCAACAGATATGTCATCAGGAGAATGTAAATCAATAATACCTGTATTTCTATCAATTAAAGGTTTTTTTCTGTTTATTAAATTTTTTAAACTTCTCATATCAACTTATTCATTTACATCCGGTACATTAACAACACCATAATAATTAGGATTTACCTGAACGGATGTATATCTACTACTAATACCAACTAATTGATTATCAAACATCACCGGTTCTAATTGAGCCGGTATATATGGAGCATATACTAAACCATCATTTAATACACCAGCATTTCTTAATACAGGTTCCCATGTTTTAATTAATTTATTAATTAACTTTCGTTTTTCATTATATTGTTTTATTGTTCTCATTAGTGTAAATCATTATTTAATAGATTTCTAATAATATTATCATTAATATTTCTACTTAATTCTTCATTTAACAACCTTGTTAATTCAACCTCAGCGTCTATATTATGAAACGCAGAAATATCTTGAACCATTTCAGGTGTCCAAATCGCTCTAATTGGTCGAGTACCAACATTAACATTTACAGATGTAACATTAAACTTATTCTTATTATCCTCAACATATTTTTTTATAGTTCTCATTTTATTACCGACCTATAAAACTCCATTCTATTTTTTGATACAAAATCTAAGTTATATTTTTCTTTTACAGTTTCATATAACGCTTCACCCATATCTTTAATTTGTTCTGGGTTATTAATTAATTTCTTAATTGTTTTATGCCAATCTTTATGACTTCTTTTTTGTTCAATTAAAAACCCATTCTTACCATCAATAATATCTTCTGAATATGGTTCAATATGTGACGCAATTAACGCTTTTTTATGGAAACCCGCTTCCATTACTTTCAAGGATGATTTAACCCTATTAAACTCAGTTTCCACTAATGGTGCTAACGATATATCAAAGTAGTTATAGTTTGTAGCATATTTGTTGATTGGTAATGTCCATCTTCTTCTATATGGTTCATTCTTATCGTCAAATGTCCCTTGAGTAAATCTGTCTAAGTAATTCTTATATTGTGGTGAAATTATGTTATAATTATCTGTTACAATCTTTTCATAATCATACCATACAGTTTCGTGTGGTTTAATTGGTTCTTGCATTTGCTCACCTGTTTGAGCATTTATCGTTGTTTTTGTTCCCCTTAAATCAAAACCACATAATACTAATTGTGTCTTATCCATAATAGATTTATCACCTGATAAAACATTAGTTACGCCGTGCAATAATTGTAAATCTTTTAAATGTGATGAACCACCTAAATAACCAATACCAATCTTATCATTTTCTTCCCTATTAGGGATAAATTGTCTATCTCTTGGGTTAATAGCATTTGGGAATATTACCACATTCTTATTGTATTGTCTTATCTTAGAAGCAAAATATTCATTCGTTGTTGTAACATAATCAAATATCTTTAAGTTCTCAACTATTTTTTTATCTATTTGTTGAAACTTGATGATTTGATATAATCCGTGTGATGGATCAACCAACCAATGATCGTCAATATCACCAATAATAATTTGATTAGGGTTTTGTTGTTTTAATCTTTTATATATTTCAGGAGTTGCTCCAATATCAGGAGTTAAACTTCTATGACAGAATATAATATTATAATCTTTATACCTCGTAATATCTGTAAAGTCAGATATATCAATAATATCTATATGTATTTCATCCTGAAACATTTCTTGTAGATGGATGTGAGGTGCTTTCATTCTGTAAGCACCTACACCTGCCCCATCAATTGTTGTAACCAACATTTTAATTTTACTCATACCACATATATAATTAAGACACCAGTAAAAATAAATATTTGTAAAAAAATACTATAAAAATCTTGTTTTTTTATTTTTTTTGTGTATTTATATAATATGAGAAATAAAATAGAAGATGAAAAAAAGAAAGTTAAGGTGAGTATAACTTTAAATCCCGAATTAGATAAGATTATGGGTGAATTACATAAGAATAAATCTAAGTATATCGAACATTTAATTTATAGGGATTTATTAAAAAACAATAAAATAAATGAAGATTTCATAATATAATGGATATAGAAATAATATACAAAAATGGTAGGTATTACGCAGATAGAAATTGTCCTATTTGTGGTGATAAAATAATACACTCTACTGATGGAAAACAAAAAAACGCTAAATCTTACTTATTAAGAAACATAAAAACATCAATAAAAAATAATGTTAAATGTCATAAGTGTAAAGTAATATCCCAAACAGGATCCGGTAATCCTTTTGCCGGTAAAAAACATAATAAAACTACATTAAAAAAAATATCTAAAAATAGGAAAGGTAAGGCTTGTGGTAAAAATAACAGTATGAATAAACCAGAAGTTAAAGATAAATGGGTTAAAAATACAACAAAATATAGATTAAAATCTAAAACTGAAGCATATATTTATAACGAATTAAAAAAAATATACCCTGATATTATATCAACTTTTTATATTTCAACAAAGCCTTTTGATTATTATATTCCAAGTAAAAAATTACTTATCGAGTATAATGGTAATTATTTTCATTGTAACCCAACAATGTATAATGAAAACTATTTTAATAAAAAATTAAATAAAACCGCAAAAGAATTATGGGAAAAAGACAAACAAAAAATATTATTGGGTTTAAATAATGGATTTAACGTATTAACCGTATGGGAGAAAGAATATATAAATAAAGGAATTAATTTTATATTATATGAAATAAATAAATATTAAACCCCAGCAGCGTCAATAGTTGTCACCAACATCTTGATCTTGCCAGGGTTGTTTTTTTGTTCTCCTGTAATTTCGTTATTTTTCATACCACATATATAACTAAGATACTAATAAAAATAAATATTTATTGGTAATAGCATAAAAAAATAGGTTTAGTTACCTCTTTTTTATTTATATATATCAGGATATTTCCCATAATATATTTTCTTTAACAATGACGATATATGTGAATTTGGTATCACTTGTGGATTATCAAATTTAAACTTATCCCAACTCCTACCAAAATAATCATTTATAAAAGCACCAACCGCACCACTTCTTGATACACCAGCAGTACAATGAACATATACCTTAGAAGTATCATTCATTTTTTCAACGAAATTAACCACCTCTAACGCCTGTCCCTCACTCATAGGTATTTGCTCGTAGAACTCACCAGAACAACCAATAATGGGATGTTTTTTATATTCATTACAATCATCAAAATATAATGTCAATACGTTTGAATGTTTTTCCTTAAAATAAGGCTCCACATCATTCCCTTCAGTTGAATTAATTGATATAAAATACGTATTATCCTGATTCTCAACATTAGAATCAGTAATCCCTTCTTTTTTTAACATACCCCAAAATAAAAATCTTGCTAATACTTTAACCATTTTACGAATATACGTATTTAATTTTAAATAACCAAATATTAGTTAAACCATTTATTTTTTTTAATATGTCTATTATAGAAACTTTCTAGTGGTTGGGTGTTTGTGTAATGAAAAGCCACCTTAATTTCATTTTCATTTGTAAAATCAAAAACAGATAAGGGTTTAATATGATCAATATCCCAATAACTTCCGTGATTATCCCAAGACATATTTTCATCAAACATACTCTCTAAATATGTTTTCCACTCATTTACATTACACCCTAAATATTCAATCGTATCATATTTTTTATACTTATTTTTTATATATTTTAACATTTGTTTACGCATCAATGTCATAATCCTATATCCAATATCTTCACGATATCTTTCCCTAGACCTTTTATTTCTTTGAACCTTAAATCTATCAGTTTTCGTTCTATTTCTATTATATTCTTTATTAGTATCTTTTTTACGATACTCACGCATATAATTATTCACATAATTAGGGTTATTCAATCTGAATTGTTTTAGAGATTCTTTTCGTTTCCCATACCTTTCTTCTTTATTTAACATATAATTTTCGTGATTTCGTGACGCGACACTAATTACTTTACATTCGTTTGAACAGGTTTTACTTGACGTTCTAACCTCAAACTCTTTATTACATATAATACAATTTTTTAATGACATATAAATAAATACTTTAATATTATTTTTTTACGTAGCATAAAAATCATCATTTTCACGTTCTTTATCTGTATGATTACTCGCACCTAGTGTTTTAAAAATACTATTCTTATTTCCTACCCAATCTTTATTTTCCATATTATCTATTATTTGTTTTTTAATATTTTATCACTCGCGTGTGTCGCCGCCCAACTTCCAGGTTTACCAATTGCCTTATAACCCATAGAATTAATTAAACCAACACCGGAATCATGTACCATATTTGATTTATGAACAGGTTTTGGATTGAAGTCTAAATGAACTTCCTCAACAAAAGGTTTCATATCATCACCTAAGTACTCTAAAAACTCTTTTGTTCTTTCTACTTCACCCCATAATTTAACAAACATATCTCTAATTCTCGGAACTTTATCAATGAAATAAACCACATGACCACCCAATCCTTTTTTATAAAGAACAGCAGATACAGCATATGTCGTAAAATCCCCTGATTGTTTTGAATCACAACCAACGAATAATTTAACTTCACCATTAGTGTTTATATAATCACTTATATATCCTTTTACATCTTTAATGTTTTTGGCATTTACCATTGCCATTTTTTTAGGTATCTCGAATTTCATAACTTTTTTAATTATCATAACAATACATAATAAAATATTAAAAACAAATATTTATTATAAATGAATCCATTAAATAATAAAAAAATACCTATTACCAGACTTAGTAAGTGGTATGACGATGTAGATTTTTCGCTTGATATAGAAATGGGCAGAGAATACTTAGAAGATGATAATAACTTTACCGTTGTCCTATATCAAATTGATAGACAAAAAACAAATTATGATGATATATATGGGGAAACACTTCAAGATGAAATCAGATTTAAACCACCAATCGAACTTAAAGTATTGGTAACTATTGAAGATAATGGTCCAAAATCATATAACCCTAACGGAACTTTATTTTATGAAGATTACGGAAATCTCACATTTTATGTGTATAAAAAGCAATTGGAAGAAAAGAAATGTGATATAGAGTTAGGTGATTTTGTTGGATATGCGGATAGTGAAACAAATGTTAAATATTATAAAGTTGTAGATCCTAATAGGATTGACGCTGAAACCGAAAAAACTCGTGGTGGGTATAAAACTTTCTATAATAAAATTTTATGTACACCTGTTGATCTTACGGAATTTCGTGGCTTCTAATTGAATAGTAATTATTAATTCATATCCCACATATTTTGCTTATTAATTATATCTATTGATAGGAAATCTTTACAAGCGATGTTTATTAAACCTTCTTCTTGTGTTACAAATCCAGTATAACCTTTAGATTCAATAAAATTTAAAAATAAATCAGTTTCAATTATTGCCCACGAATCATTCCATTTTGTGATAAAATAATATAATAACCCAACCATATCATCTTCATTACCACCCTCATCAAGATAATATTCCATAACCTCACCAACACTATCCACCCCTGTATTTTCCCATTCTTTAATGAAATATTCTGTGTTATTCTCAAATAACCTCAAAACCTCACCTTTATATTCGTCTAAGGTATATTTAATACCATACTTAGTTATGTGTCTAAATGTGTTAAAGATTTTATTTGGGTTGAACTCCAACTTAACTTTGTAAGTAAACTTTCTATCAATAAAAGTATTAGGTTCGTTACTAAAAAATAAATAATTAGTTTTTTTTGTTTTTTTGACTTGAGGGATAAATGATTTAATATCGTAATCAGAATTATGGTAAAAAATACCACCTCCGTGTTCGATCTCTTCCTTTAATATTTTTCTTATTAGTTCTTTCATATTCTACCAGGTAAATCATCATTAAAATATTCACAAACTTCTTTATCGTCAGGGTAAGCATCGGTATCAATATATAGTTTTTTAGGATCAGATTCCTTTAATAAAGAACTAAAATATGTATTATAATCTACGGAATAACCCCAATTAGTAAGAGCGTAATCATATAACATTTCATATAAACTATCACCCAAATCATATAAATAAACATAATCTGAGTATTCATATTTTTCATAATTACCGGTTTCTCTATTATATCTACCCTTAGATTTTTTAACAGGTTCATATCCAATATACATACCTAAATACTCTTCTAATTGATTTTGTGTGTTTTCAATAATATCACTTTGAGCAACACCGTTATAAGCACTATCATAAGCCCAACTCATCTCTCTTTTTAACTCTTCAAATTCATCATAATTATTTATTATGTTACCCAAATCATCATCATCTATTTCATTTAAATATGTATCACCTAAATCAATAATATCACCCTCATCGTTTTCATATTCAGCAACATTACTTTTAATCCAAGCCTTAACCAACTCAATTGATTTTGGTGTCATACAACCCCATACTTGATCATACCAATCGTATATAGTGTCATCATACGGAGTCCAATCTAATTCATCACCTAATATATTTTTAGCCGTACCTTCATCATCAAATAAAAACGAATAATCTGTTCTATCATTCACTACCAATATCACTTTACCATCTTGTATTCTTATATCATCAATTCTAATGTCACCAATCTTATTTTCAATCATATAGTTTATACCCTTTTTAAAACCAACCATAGAGAATAATTGAAATACTTCATCATATCCAACAATATCAGCCAATTTCTTAAATGAAAACTTTTTAAGAACAAAATCAAATAATTTTTTAGCACCTTCTTTTCTTTTATACGTATTAATAGTACTAGTTTTTTCCCAACTACTCATATACTTACCAAATATACTATCAGGAACTTCAACAACAAACATTTCGGATAAAGTGTAAATATTTAAATCATTATTAAATTCACTCCAATTATTTAATAAATAAGTAAAAGCCTTTTCTTCTGTTTTAAATATTTTAACAATATCTTTCACACCAAATACATCACTAATTACATCAGGGTTATTATTTTTAAGGTATAAAAATGCTCTCCTATATGAATCAGGTTCAATCTCACTCCCACTACCTTTATTAAATGACGCAATAAAACTATCATAACCCATTTTTGATGCTAAGTAATACGATAAATCATGTGTGGAACCTAATTTATCAAAATTATAAGCGATTTCATATAACTCTCTTTTTTTCTTTGGGGTTTCATTTGTAAATAACCCAGGTAATATACTTGTTAAACTGAAAATTGCTGTGGGTTTATTTTTAGTAATATATTTAACAATTTTTTCAGCCCCATATAAATTACCCAAATCATTCACAAACTCACCACCTTTAGCCAACCAATATAATATTATCGGTTCTTTTGTTCCAATTTCTAATACTTTATTTTTATCACCATCTAAAAAATTTTCAATAAACCAACTCGGTGAATAACTATCAAATGTAATAGCCAATTCGTGATAACTTTTAACTAAATCCTTCCACGTTAATTCTCTCGATTCTAATAACCCATTTTTCTGTGTAAGTAAAAACACTTTTTCGTCATTTGTAAAATAACCACCTAAAAAATCACTAATATTACCATTTAATATATCCAATTTTTTAATAATAGCATCCACACCATTTAACCCATATTTATGACTTAACCAATCACTAGATTTATCAACATCTAAAACCGAAATAATATTTAAATCACTTAAACCTTCTTCTTCTTGTTTAATCGTTATTAAATAGTTTTCAGGTATCATTTTAAGATAGTTTTCAGGACTCTTTTCTTTAATATAAGAAATCAAAAAAGTTAAAATATTTGGATCTTGTTCCCTAAAATATTTCCAACCATTAAAACTATTATCAGGAGCATCATAAAATATAATCCCTTCATCAACATACCTTATATTTATAGCAATCTTATAAAATTGAGGATCAGTTTCTTTTGTCTTAGTTTTACTAATAGCATATAATAATTTATTATTACCAGTCCCATATGATTTAAAATGTGAATCACTTTGTTTATAAGTTGTACACCATTTAGAACCCTGACCGTAAAAACAAGAAGCGTCATAAGTATCTATTTCATAAACATCATATTTTTCATCTTGGAATACAATTTTAGCACCTTCTTTAGCCAATCTTCTTCTTTGACTTTCTGTTTTATATTTTACCAATGAAGGTATTATTTTTCTTAAAATATCTGAACTATATATTGTAATATCTTTTAAAGCCTTACCATTTAAAAAATTATAAGTGATATTACCAATTTCTTCTTTATTATACTCTAAAAAATCTTGACTAAGTTTATCAATATTTCTATCAAACTCTTGGATATCTATAACAAGACTAGCTACTCTTTCATTGTTAATAACATAATTACGTTTTATCAATCCCAAACATTCTTTAATCATCCACTCAAAGTATTTCTTTGTTGGTGATGGATCAGAAACGTATAAGTGTTCAATAACATTTTCAGGTGTTAAACCTTCAGTAAATGAATCCCTATTAAACTTCGGTATATATTTATTAGATAAATCTTCTAATTTTCCTTCAATAATAATCATATCTAATAAATATGTAATGGCATAAAAAAAACCATATAAAAATGGTTTTCTTTTTGTAACCCCAGAAAGATTCGAACTCTCATCTCCTGATCCGTAGTCAAGTATTCTACTCCGTTGAAATATGGGGTCATGTAATTGAGGGAATGGTCAGATTCGAACTGACGTGAAAACTTACGTTTTAGGGGTTTTGCAGACCCCCGGTTTCAACCACTCACACCACATTCCCATTTTGTACCCCAAGTAGGACTCGAACCTACACGTCTTTTCAGACAAATGCTTCTAAGGCATTCGCGTCTCCCATTCCACCATTGGGGTATATTTGTACTTCTGGTCGGATTCGAACCGACACGGACATAATGTCCAACAGATTTTAAGTCTGTCGCGTGCTACCAATTTCGCCACAGAAGCATTTATTGGCGGAGAATGAGGGATTCGAGCCCCCGCTACTGTTACATAGACTTCGGTTTAGCAAACCGATACATTACCACTCTGTCAATTCTCCCTGCGGACCGAAGTTCATAAGGGTCTAAATTTTAGTCATCATACTCGGAGCCTACGTATAATAACCTAATTCCTTACTTTTTTGGGTGATTAACCAGAATCGAACTGGTGTCGATAGAACCACAATCTATTATGTTAGCCGCTACACCATAACCACCATATTTATTTTACCTCTTGAGAATGTTTCAGTTTGAGAATGACAATTTGGGCACATAAATCTTAAATTGTTAATCCTATTATCGGTATTAATACCATTAATATGATCAATCTGTAATACCAATTTCTTACCATTCCATCCACCTGTATTCCCACAACCTACACATTTATACTCTAATAAATTACTTGACAATATTCTATTCTTTAAATGAGCCGAATTATATTGTGAGTTTTCACAAAACACTTCAGA
>ERZ869921.811-NODE-811-length-15497-cov-4.015931_pt1 | contig 15497 bp, 17 predicted proteins | sample MGYA00579310_ERZ869921 | MGnify/ENA primary metagenome ERZ869921 (study PRJEB32216, sample SAMN09231816) | wastewater metagenome | place: USA: Maryland | collected 2016-06-21 | study: EMG produced TPA metagenomics assembly of the PRJNA472060 data set (Reclaimed...
TTCCCTGCTCGTAGCGGTACGCGCACGAGTTTGCTGCCGATCCGCCCGTGCCGATAGCAAAGTTGGTGAGCGTCGGCGTGTAGGAAATCCAGTCAGACTCCCAAGCCTTCCAGGCCGACCCACTGTAGCGATAGGTGACGGCAGTATCAACCTGGTAGCCCTTGTCCCCTGCTGCCATGCCTGCCTGGGCGGTTCGGGCCGCTGCGTTCGCCCACCGGTAGTACTTAGTCCCCGTGTAGGGTGCAAGGGCGGTTGTAATGTCTGATGATGTAGCCGCAACGGGAACCGCAACCCACGCCCCCGCGACGCGGCGGTATTCCGTCGAGAGGGTAGTGTCATACCACGTTGCACCGTCCGGGAACTTTGAGAGTGCTGCGTTGCGCTCGGTGGTGGTTCCAACGCCGTAGTTGGCCTTGACCATGAGCGCGGCCTGAACGCTGTCGGCAGTGGCCGCGAGGTCCGTGACCAGCGCGTAGTTCTGTCCTGACGACGGGGTAGCGATGTTGTCGGGGGTGGTGAGGATTGCCATGAGGGGCCTTTCTTTAAGCCTGGGTAAAGGTTGCGTTAGCCAGCATCGTTGCGAAGTTTCCGGGCTGATTAGTGTAAGGCGCGTAATCGGTTGCGCTAAACTCTGCAACTACAAGTAGCGAAGCCCCCGGAAGAACGTCCGTAGCAAAACCCGTCGCGCCAGAGATTACGTTGTTGACAGCGCTTGCCCCGGCATCCTTGGAGGCGGAGAACTGTGGCGTGCTCCAGATAAGGGGACTTCCGTCTGCATGTACCCCCTGCACCTCTAGGTACATGTAAGCCACGGCTAGGCCTCCAGAAGTCATATCTACGAATTGCCCGTTTCCAAAAAGGCTCAGCGTCATATAGTTCTTTGTTGGTGGACACGTCACATGGCCCTGGAGATACATGTTCCCGGCTACCGAAAATCCGATGCCCGTCTTGGAGTCGTACGCCGTGTCGAACTCTGGGAGGGCGTTGATCTGATTGGCCAGGATCGCACGGCTAGCGGCGTCGCCCCGGTTTGCCCCTTCCTCGGATTGCCTACGAGCGAGCGCGTCTTTCTCCAACGCTATGATGCGATCAACCATCTGCCGGGCTGCGGGGGTTCCGGGCCCAAAATCGAGGGGCAGGAACTGGTCGTCTGGGTTGATGTCGCTCGCCTGCCTAGCCATTGTAGGCCCCAATCAGATAGTCGTCGTGGTAGGTCATACCGCTTCGCGTGGTCTCCACCTGCGCGTAGGTCATACCGGTGAACGAGATGAGCAGGTCGCTGTAGGTCAAGTCGTCATCCGCTGAGTCAAACGAAATCCCGTCCTGTCCTAGTCTAGCAGATCGAATGCGGTAGTGTCGCCTTGTAACGGAGTCCCAAACGCGAGCCCCCTGCACATTTCCGATAGCCTGGTTCTCGTAGTCGGTGTCTGTCTGGCTGATCCAGTAGGTTTCCACCTCCCCGTAGGTCTGGCTTGCGAAGAAGGATTCTTCGTCGGCGTAGGTGAAACCAGAGCCCAGCGTGACGGTAAGCGCGGCCTCTACCTCGCCGTAGGTCAGGCTGGCGAGGATGCCCGAATCTCCGCGCTGGTTGACTCCGGTGACCGTTCCCGAGATAGAGGGCACAAGACCGGAGTAGCGAAGCGCTGCGCGAGTGCCCGCGTCATACAGGGAACTCAGAGACGTGATGAAGGGGTTGTCGATGGTCTCCCCCACCAACGTAGGCGCATCTTCGGGGGGAATCCCCGTACGGAACACGACCTTGGCGCGCGAGTACGACACCCCCGTACCCACGATGCGCAGGGTGGAGTACCGTGATCCCGATTCGTCCGATGCGAGAGCCAAAGAGAAGGACTTCGAGTTAGCGCCCGTAGAGGTAGGAACCCCCGTAGCCCCCACCAACCGCACGGTCAGGGTCTTGGTGTCGGGGTTGATCGACACAGACACAGAGCCGCCTAGGTTCGCCCACTCAGTCGGGTCCACGGGTAGTCCGTCGTCTGCCACCACGGTATAGACCGAGGAGGAATCGTGATCTTCCGCGACGAACGTGTTCATGACCGGAGTCTGGATCGAAGACACCGAGGCGGAGAGTTCGAGTTGGTACTCTGCGGTCTCTCCCGCGTTAACGTTGAGGACCTCGACTTCGGGCGTCCATCCTCCAATCGGGTAGAGCAATTCATCTGTGACGGCTACCGACTCGTACCAGTAGACCTCCACCGTCTCCGCCAGCGAGCCTCCCCCCGAGGCGGCGGATCGAGAGATGTCTCTCCCCGCCGCCACGATGCGGTCTCGAACCGGTCGAAGCAGGATGATCCCGGAGACCAGGGAGATGTCGCAGTCCAAGGCCGCAGCCATCTGCTTGAGGTGGAACCAAAGTTCCCCGTTCCAGCCGGGGAAAATCACGCTCTGCGACGCGATGGAGGGGTCCACCAGATAGTCGGTAGTCACCCCCGCGAGAGACAAGTAGTAGGCGAAGCCCCCGCCCAGAGTGCCAACGTAAGGAGCGGCCTGGATGTTGTACTTGTTCAGTTCATCGAGCCGGGCCAGGACGGTCAGCGTGAAAGTGCCCGAGGAGCGCTGATCCGAAACGGTGTAGACCTTGCCAAGGGTGTACCCGAGGTAGGAGTCCGTGAGCGTGACATCCTTCCCCTGAAAGAACGTGGGGCCGAAAGTGAGCACGGGGTCTGTTTCGATCTCGTCCGGGTACGGCACCACCACGTTGATGGTTCCGATCCCGCCCGTGGAGTCTCCTACCGAAAGTGGAGTGGCTTCCTCGGTCGTCTCAAACGAGAGGGGCTCGTAGATTTTCCCCGCGATAGTGACTCGTACGCCCATTAGCGGCCCACCTCTTTCAGGGTCGCTGCGTAGGAGACCATGCCGCCGTACATACCGCCGTTGGTGATGTGTGTGGGCTCCCCCACGAACCTACAACCGCTGTGCCCCATGCCGGGGAGCCAAGGGCCTGCTGTGTCGGGCGCCTCTCCGTCCGGGTACATGCGGATGATGTTGGCCGCGTTGAGGACGCTGGCCGCGCCGGAGGAGGTCTTACCCAGCCACAAGCGAAGTCCCGACACGGAGTAGAACACATCTGGGACGATATTGGTGGCGTTGTTGGCGAGCGCGGTGAGCGTCACAGAGGCCCCGTCCGCGCCGGAAAGATCAACGGGTACGACCGCAACAACCCCGGTCCCGGTCGCCTGGTAGAACGAACCCACGTACGCGGTGTAGCCGGGGGGCACAGGGATGAACACACTGTCGGCCAGTTGGAAGCCGACCGCTGCGTTCAGGAGGTCGTAGTAGGCCGACTCAGCCGGGAGGTCGTTGGTTCCTGCGCCGGAGGTCGCTACTGCCGTGGGCGTGTACTGGTCGATGAAGGAAGTGCCCTCCAGCCCACACGCCATCGCCGGAGCCGCGTGACGGGCCGACAGGACGTTGTAAGGCAGGGTCAAGGGACTGTGGAAGTAGAGGGGGCCGCGTCCATATACGCGGTTGCGGTACCCCTCCATGACGGCAGCCTCTGGAAGAGAGGACGAGGGGGGCCACTCCATCAGGTACTGACGGTGCGTGCCTACCGACTGGTTGACGTACCCGAGGCCATTTGCGGTTGTGCCGTCCGTTCCCCGGCCCACCGCTCCAGAGTCCATCCCGATGCTGGGAGCGCGCATCCAACGCATTCGTCCTTCGGTGCCGAAGTAGAACTGCCCGGTCATCAGTTGCCTCCTCTTCGCGTGAGGTTCTGGTTGCTGCGGTTGGTGGACTTAGCAATGCTGTTGCCATCGAGTTCGAGGAGCGGCTGAACAGCCTGAGCCAAACGCTGGATGGAGCCTGCGCTCAAGTCTACCACGCTCAGACCGTTTCCGTCCCTACCTGCGGAGATGGATAGACCTGCCGGAGCCTGACCACGGCCTGAGTGGGCCGCGCTAATCATCTGCTGGGTCTGGGGGGCGGTGTAGACGTAACCCGGCTGGCCGAAGTCGATCAATTCGGGGCCGTGCTCGCCAACGAGCGCGAGCCCACCGGGGTAGCGACCGCCCTTGGCGTACTGTGGCAGGGCTTGCAACTGCGCCGACCAGATCGCGATGTTCTTACTGTACGCATCGGCAGCGATGACGCCAATGCCCTTCTGCGCGAGGACCGCCTGGCCTGCGAGAATCTTGGCGTACAGTTCGTTCCTCTTCGCGGCATTGTTGAGCGAAGTGGTGTCCGCCGACGTGGAGATGCTCACAGAGCGATTCGCGTTCTTGGCGAAGAACTCGTCCAGCGCCCGCTGCGCGGGGTCGGTACTCGCGGTGATCGTCAGGTCACGAGGGACCTTGGCGATGATCGCCGTCAACTTGTCGAAGGCGCTGGCGTAGTTGTTCACCTGGATGGTGTTGTAGCCGAGCGCGCGGAGTTGGTCCTGGAACTTCTGCTTGAGGACGTCGCTGTACCGAGCCAGTTCCTGCTGGGACACTCCGGTGTCCGCGTAGGCCGTGAGTTGGTCCTCGTACGCCTTCAGCAGATCGAGTACCATATCGCGGTGCTCTGCTGAAGCCTCGGTGCCGCCCTCCAGGTCCTTGTTGAGGAAGTCCTGCTGGTCCGCTAGTTCCTGCGTGGTGTCCGCGAGGTCCGCGTTGGTCTTGTCCAACTCCGCGCGGATCGCATCGACACGGAGGGTGTCGCCGTACTCGGTCGCGATGCTCAACTGGTACTCAAGGATCGACTTGTCTGAGGTCAGAGAGGCGAACGTGTTGCGGAGATCGCGCGCGTTGTTCTCTGCCTCCTTGATGGAGTCAGCGATCTTGCGGAACTTGTCCGCCGTGTCGTCCTTCGCCATGGCGAATCCGAACTGAAACTCGAAGGCGTCCTTGAACACCTTGGACAGGTCGCTCACGTAGTCGGACAGCGTGCGGACCTGCTTGGCCGCTCCGCCCGCGTTCGATCCGACCTTCTTGGCGGACTGGGCGGACTTGTTGAACCCCGCCGCAACCTGGCCCGTGAGGAGGGCCATAGCCATCGTGTTGGACTGCGCGGTGGCTGTGCCCTGCGAGAGAGCCCCGGCGTTGATAGCGATCTGGCGGACTCCGGTGGCGCCTGCGGCCTCCAACTGCGCGATCATCTGCTCCACGAGGGAGGTGAAGAGCGCGGTGTCTTCTCCCGCGTACTGTGCGGCGTTGGACACGGCCTGGGAGAACGCCGCGATGTTGGCGCGTCCGCCCTCGGTGAAGGTCGAGAAGTCAGTGCCGTTCTGCGCAACGGCTGCCCCCAGGTCGAACGTAGACTGGGTGATCGCAGCCTGTGCGTTGAGAACGTCGAAGAGGCCATCGGCCAGGTTGCCTGCGGCGACAGCCGCCTCGTCTTCAGCGTCGGTAAGTCCGTATATCTGCTGAGCGGCTACAGCGGCTTCGTCCCCGAAGAGTTGCTGGATCAGCGTGACCTTTGCCACGTCATCTCCGTAGTCGTTGATTGCGTCCCGACCAGTGTCCATCACCGAAAGCGCGTCCTCTAAGGGCTGCAACTCCGACGGGGTGAGGAAGGACGATGCATCCGCCGCATTGTTCATCTCTTGGTAGTAACCCTGAACGCGCTGGAGGGCCTTCTCTAGCGAGGAGAAATCATTGTTGGCGATGTCTTCCTTGATCTGCGCGGTGGAAATACCCAGTTCCTCTTGTGCCGCGATAAGGCGGTCGATGGTCTTCTGCGCCTCTTCCGCAGACTGGTCTTCGGGGAACAACTTGTTCACGAGGGCATTATCGAGTGCGGCCTTCGTGCTTTCCCCGAGAGCGTAGGTCACGCCGCGTAGTTTCTCTTCTGTGCCTGTCAGGGTGTCCTGGAGTTCCACCTGGGTGCCGAGAACCGAGTTTACGGCGTCCGTGTTGTTGACGTAACTGTCGGTGTTTACTTCCACTTCCTTAGTCACGTTGGAGAAACCGTTCACCGCATTGTCTGAGGTTCCACCAAGTTCCGCCCACGCCTTCGTGTCGGTGGAGATTCCTTCCTGGATCGCTTCCTTGAGTTCCTTGGCTGCGGCCTTCGTGTCCTGCGCGCTGGAGTAGAGGCTCTCCGCCACGAACCCAACCGCCACGATGGCGGCACCGATTCCTGTCGTGATGAGAGCACCACGAAGCGCCTTCATGGCGGTAGCCGCGAAGGTGGCGGAAGCGCCTGTCCCTCGGAGACTCGTGCTCAAGGTGCCGTTGGTGATGGCCGCGTCAATCTGGGCGGCGGTCATGCCGTTGGCTGCCCCTGTGACTTGGAGCAACGAGATTTGGAGCAACCGAAGCGGACCCACGCCCGCGACGGTCTCCTTGGTCATGAAGGACATCGCTGTGACCATTGCGAGGAGGGAAGCGTACGCGGCTGCCGCTCCCGCGCCAAGGAGAGCGAAACCTCCCACCAACGCCCCTACCGCGAGCGCCATCGCGGCCCACGCGGAGCCCAGAGGACTACGAGCGATTTCCTTCACCTTGTCCGCAACGAACTGGAGCAAGTCCACGAACTTCTTGAGAGCCTCGTTATCCTGTACGGCTTCAAGGATCGCCTTGAGGGTACTTCCAAGTACCGTCAACTTGGCGTCGAGAGTGTCGGCTACTTCACCGTAGCCCTCGGCAAAGACGGAGCCATCGTTCCAGCCCTCGGACGCTTCGCTGATCGCCTTGGCGTACACGTCGGTGTTCTGGGCGAGACGCTTGAGCGCGTCCGTGTCGCGCACGGCGTTGATGCCGAGGTCGGACAGGATGTTGTTGATGTTGCCGCCTGCGGCTTCCGCGCGACCGAGGCCCGCCAGGAAGTCCTGGAAGGCCGTCTGCGGGTCACCGCTCCAGGTCTCCGCGAACTTGTCAGCACTGGTGCCGGACACGGAGGCGAACTGCTGGAGCATATCCCCGCCGTCCGCCACCGAGTTCTCGATGACGTTGAAGATGCGCTGGATCGAGCCACGAGCGCGCTCAGGGGCCACGCCCAGCGAGGCCAGGGCGGAGGCGAGGGCGATGGTCTGCTCGGCGGCGAAGCCTGCGCTGTTAGCCGACACGGCGATCTGCTGTGCGACCGCGAGGATGTCCGCCTCAGTAGAGATCGAGGTGATACCCACCTGATAGATGGACGCGGCCAACTGGTCGTACTGCGAGGAGTCAACGCCGGACAACTGCGCGACACGGCCAAGGGACTCAGCGGCAGCGGTGGCCGAAACGTTGGTGGTAGCCGAGAACTTGATGACAGATTCTGTGAAGGAGTCGATGTCCTCGGAGGCGATACCCAACTGCCCACCGAGAGTGGCGATGCTGGATACGTCTTCGATGGTGGCCGGGATCGCAGTGGTGAGGTCGATCAGGTCCGTGCGGAGTTGGCCCCAGGCATCGCCAGAGGTCTGCGAGGTGCGCTTGACCTGCACGAGGAGGCTCTCGTAAGACGCTTCCAACTTGATCGAAGCGCCTACTGCCCCGATGGAGGCAGCGGAGATGAGCGTAAGCGCGCGGGCCACGTCGTACATTGCGTAACGCGCGCTCGCCATGCCCTCTAAAGACTTCTGGACGCGGAGGTTGGCTGCGGCGGCGTCGTCTGCCGCGCGCTTCTGGCCGGAGAAGAACCCGCCCAGTTGGTAGCCGGAACTGGCTCCTCCCGTGTTGGACATCACTCGGGACACGGAGGAGGACCGGATCATAGACCGGGAGTTCAATCCGTCGATCCGCGCCTGCTCTTGGGCAAGGCGGGCTCGTTCTTGGATGTCCGCCCGGAGGGAGGAGAGTTCCCTACTCCGTATGGTCTGTCGGTCTCGCGATGCCTGACGGGCGGATGAGACCGCCTGGGCCTCTGCGTCTGCTTGGGCGCGAGCGGAGGCCAACTGGTCGGGGGACTGCCCGCGAGCCGCCCTACGCTCCACTGCGGCCCGGTCGTTGATGGCCTTCGTGAGGTCGCGTTCCTTCTTCTCTTCACGAGAGAGGATCGCAGCCTTGAGAGCGGAGAGGGTCGCGCTGCGCTGGGTGGCTTCGGCGGAGGCCGTAACGGACTTGGTATGCCGCTCCAGTTGCGCGGTAACCTTCGCCACCGTGCGTTCGATCTTGTCTATCGTCTTGTCGGCGTACCCCGCGCTTTGGCTGAGGTCGGCCAGCGCATCCGCGAACTTGTGCGCGGTGTTGATGGCTTGAGACGCGGCAAGCGTGACCTTCATCGAAAGGTCATTGTCATCCATGCGCCTGCTCCTCGAAGAAATCCTTCCGCGACGGAAGGTTCTCGTAGTCCTGAACTGGTCGCCCCTCGTCGTAGGTCAACACGTACGGCACGGCGTACGGGCTATCCTTCGACTTGGGGTTCTTCTCGCTCCACTCCTTGACCGCCTTGTCGGCGTAACACACTTGGGTCTTCACTTCCCAGAGGAGATTTGCGTTGTCGCTGTGGCATAGCCACACCGGATTCCCGCAGTGCCCGCAGGTCTCCTTCTGCTTGATCTCGTAAGCCTCCAGCAGTTTGAAATCCCCACGGGTCCAGGGGAGGGAAGGTTGTTCGTGAAATACCATCGCGCAAGGGCGAATGCTCGCGCGGAGCGCGGCTTCAATCCGAGTAGAGACGTACCGGTACTCCGGCCACGTCAGGACTTGGCTAAAAAACCGGCGTCCACACTCTCATCGATGACGTTGGATACGAACACGAGGTTGATGACAGCAGCGGCCAACTTGTCCCACTGGCTCTTGGGAGCGAAGGAGCGGAACTCCATCCACTCATCCTTGGTGCGACGAGCGGTGTCTTCGTCTCCGGCTGCGGACACGGACTTGACGTGCATGGTTTCGAGTAGGTCTGCGACGTATCCGCTGGCGAACATGTCCGCCACGGGGGAGTCGTCGCGGAGGCCGTTGCGTTCGCGAATCTCGTCCACGATACCCTCGGGGGCTCCCTGGAGGTGAATGGTCACAGCGGACTGCTTGATGCGCTCACGGGCCGCGTCGAAGGCATCCTGGTTCTCTGGGGCTACGCCCATAGAGGTCCATTCCTGCGTGCGCTTGTCCTGCTTCTTGATGATGTAGGAGTCCGACTCCTTGGCGGCGTCCTCGTCCATGTAGATGGTCACTTCGTCCTTGGCGCGCGAACGGCCCTTGGCGAAGGCGAGGAGATCAAACTTGTCGTTGTCAGTCATGGTATTGGCCCCTGTTTCTGCCCCTTGGTTGTGTGGTCAAGCGCTCACCCCGGCTCTCTAAGGGGCGAAGAGAGCCGGGGGAGCACATTGTGTTACGAGACGGTTACTGCGATGGTGTCGGCTGCCGTCGCTGCGGGGTGACTCACCGTGATGGTGGCCGAACCTGCGGCGACGTACTTGACGACACCGTTCTCTGACACGGTGGCCTTGGTGGTGTCCGAAGACGACCACGTAGCGCCCTGCGTGATGCTGGGACCGCCCGCACCGAGGAGCGCGGTGACTGCGGCCTTGCCGCCCGCCGTGCCCGTCAAGGTAGCGACCGAAGCCACGACCGCAGCCACCGGGGCCACGAACGTGTTGATCGCAACCTGGCCCTGGGGGAGGAACGCCACGGCCAACTTGACCGAATCCTCGCCAGCCGTGTCGTCAGCGGTGTAGTCCGACTGCACCTTGAAGACCGAGACCATCTCACCCGCGACTGCGGGGGAGAGGTACGACTCCTGGAGGCGGCGCTTGACAATGTAGCCATGCACCTTCTGGGTCTTGAACAGGTTGTACGCGATCACGTACGGGTCGGTGACGTTGCCCATGTCGTACGGACGGAAGAGCGTGATGGCCGCGTTGTACTGGTCAAAGCCCGCCTCAACGGCGTTGCCCTTGTCCACAATGGAACGGTCGTCAATGTCCGACGAATCGGTAGCCGTGACCTCAGTGCCGTCCGCCGCGATGGCGAGCGACAGGTTCACACCCGCGTTGATCTCGGTTGCCGTGGGGGCCTTGATGTTGGCGATGCCGCCAGCAGGAACCCACCAGTAGGTGATGTCGTCACCCTTGCCCTGGAACGTCTTCACATCGGTCATTACGCGGCCACCTCATACTCGACCAGGGACCAGCCCTGGGGCTTGAACTTTGCGCCCAACTGCATCGGGGAGCCAGCGGCGTCGATGTCGGTGGGGTTGTCCGTCTTGACGGAGAACAGGCTGACGATGTGGCCCACCGCGAACGCGGTTCCCTGGGCCCAACCAATGCGCTTGCCCACGATGAAGGGGATGCCCTTCGCCTTGAACAGATCGCGAGCCTGGTTGTAGAGGCCCGCTGCGTCCTGGTCGGCGTCAGAGAAGATGTTGAGGGCCACCTCGAAGTTGTCGAAGGTGGGGGTCTCGATGGCCGCAACGTCACAGACCGACTGAGTGCTGTCCGTGTCGGACGCAGCCGGGTTCATCGTGAAGTCGTCGTTGACCGCACACGAGATGATCTTCACGTAGGTCGTGTTGTTCAACTCAGTGGCGGTAGGGGCATTCCGGTTGGCAAAAGCCTCCGGGTAGGCAACGAAAATCTCGACGTTGCCTCGAAGCGTCTTGTTACTCACTCTGCGTTCTCCTCGGTGGCGTTGGTCTCGTGCTCATCCTTGGCCCTGCGGAAGCGGGGCGCGGGAGCCGGAGCGACGGTCGGCTCGTCCTCTTCAGGCGTACCGCAGGTCAGGCACTCTTCGTTGCCTTCCAGCACCTCGTACACGTCCTTGAGGGGGGTCTTCTGATACGCCGCCCAGGTCTCGGGGGACAGGTCAGCGACCTGGCCTCCGACGAGGTGACGTACGCGAATAGTTGCAGTCATGGTGCCTCCAGTATATCAGATTTCACAGGTTCGTGATGTACCTAAACAGCGCCGCATAGTGATACGTGTTCGGTACGTTGGACTCGTTGGACACGGAGCGGTACATCTGCCGTGGTCCCAACTCCAGGGCGGTGGCCCCAGAGAACTTCCTGCCCAGTAGTCGCTGGACAATACGATCCCCCAACTTCTTCGCGATGGCCTTGTTGGGGGCGACCACCTCGGTGATGAAGTAGTTCTGAATGGGGTCCAACTCGACGCCCACGATCCCGCGACCGTTCTTGGACGACTCTGCGGAGCCCGAGTGAAAGATCACGTGCGCGACGATCTGCCCTCCCACGGAGGGAATCTGGTCCTCCATCGGGGCTTCGTCGTCCTCGTAGACCACCGCAGGCGCGATGCTCGCGAGGGCCCGAAGGTCCGCGAGTACCAGTGCGTCAATGTCTAGCGTCGCCATTCGCGCTTCATCACCTCTCTGTACTTCCGTCGTGCAATCTCTTGCGAGTGCATTCCCGGTACATATTGCCTGGCTTGAAACCCCCAGTCCTGGAGGTCGTAGTACGACTTCACTTCCTTGCCCGAGTCGTCGTGGACTCCCCCCAAGATGCGGTCTGAGTGAGCCTTGCGGTCAGCGGTGGACCAGCCCCAGAAAGACTGGTAGGACTTGCCGCTGTCAGTGATCCGCACCTTGGAGGACTTCACATCCGCCAGCATGTCCCCGCTCTCCTTACGTCCCCCGCCCCTCTTCCGAGACGCCTTGGTGAGCATGTCCGTGGCGATTACCTCACGCATGGCGTCCGCCGCCTCCTCGGTGGCCGCGTTCATCGCGGCGCGCAACTTCCTGCGGATACCGTCCTCCACCGACTTGGAGTTGTACCGCTTAAACTCGAAGCCCATGATTCACCGAGAAGATCATGGTCCGTTCGACCGGGTTGGATGAGTCCGCCACTTCGATGCACGTGTAGACGTAGGTCTCCAGGTCGTGATTGAAGGGCGATGAGGTCACGGTGAGCCCCAGCCCCACTCGCGCGGGGACCGACAGGAACCCCAGCGGCACGGAGACCTGCACGGCCTGAATGCGCTTGCCGTCCGGCGCGGTTGCGGAGCGGATGGGCTGAAGGCGCATCTTCCCCGTGCCGAGCGTGGCCGGGGTCGTCACCTGTCCTACGCCGTCCACCCACGTGGTGTCCGTGGAATTGGGGTCGAAGATTGTGCCAGTAGCGACCATCATCGACTCCGCGCTCACGCGCGCGGCTGCTACCCAGTTGTCGTTTACGACGGTGGTCAGATCACTTCGAGAGATGCCCACGGGTCCTCCAAGGTGTAGCCAGAGCCCAGAATCTCGAAGAAGTCTCCCGCGTCGTAAGCCTTTGCCCGAGTCTCGAACTCTTCTGCCGACTTCAGCAGGGAGTCCGCCACCTTGGGGCCGTCCACCAGCATGTCGTCCGTGCGGACGTACTTCAGCAGGAGGACGGTATCGCTAGCGATCCTCCGCAGCGCAGACGCGATGGCCGCGTACACGTTGTCCTTCGCCACGTCCAGCATCGACTGAATCTCGGGGTCGCTCAGGATCGGGTCGTCGGTGGTGTCCCCGATGTGCGCCCGGACCTGTCCAATGGCAGAGGTGAAGTCAACGGGCATGGTCAGCCCACCTTAGTCAAGAGATTGAACATGGCGATTCCTGCGGTGATGACCGACACGGCGATGCCCGCCACAATCCACCAGGGCGCGCGGCGCGAGTCGATTTCCTTGAACTTGTCCGCCACGCCCTTCTTGTACTCTTCGTACTCGCTTCGGGGCACCATGTTGGTGCGGTCGTTCGTCAGGGTGACGACCAACTGGTCCAATGTCTTCTGGACACCCCTCAGTGCCTCTTCCACGCGGGCCAGCCTTTCCCCTTGCGTTGGTTCCGTCATTCTGCATCCCTTCCTCTACGACAAGAGCGGGCCGTGGGCCGGTAAAGCCCGCGACCCGCTCTTGGGTGGAGTTACTTGGTGGCTAGACGCCAGCGCCAGTGGAGCCGACGACACCGAGCATACCGGTGTTGACGCCAGTCGCGGTTGCGCGCAACTTGGTCTCGTAGGCGTCGTGGTCGAAGTCGCCCTCGTTGGGGCTCTGGAGCGTGGTGGACTTGACGAAGAACTTGGGGGTCTCTTCGCCACGGACGGTCCACAGTTCGGGGCGGTAACCCTCGGTCTGCGAAAGGTCCGGCACCAGGAACCAGTAGTTGTCCGCGCTGGCGTTGATGCGCGTCAGCGTGGGGGCAACCTGGAGGTTCAACTTGCCAGCAAGGGGGTTGCCCGACTTGGCAATGACCGCACCCGAGCCGGAGCCCGTCTGCGTGGTGATCTCGGTGACGGCGATGATCTCGCGCGCCGCGATCTCCAGCGAAGGCGACACCACGAGGGTGAATGCACCCGAGATGGGGTAACGCTCGCCGTTGACCTTGTGGGTCGCAGCCAGGGCAAGACCCGTCTTGAGCGACGCCATCGACAGCGCGGGGTTACCCGAGATGAGGTTGGTGATGTCGCCCGCAGCGGACAGGTTGGCCGTGTTCATGCCAGACGCGGTGACGTACTGGCCGAAGACCTCAGACAACTCGGTGTTGCGAGCCATGCGGGCCATCTGCTTGGTAGCGCGCTCCAGAAGCGAGAGGTTGCGGCCATTGATGACCGACTCCCACGACAGACCGAACTTGATACCAGACTTGTACGCACGGTGCGAGTCGTTGGTCGAAGAGAAGCCGAACGACTGGTACTCGCCCAGTTCGCCAACCCTGGGGAGGGTGCCGGTCACGCGAGTCTTGCCCACGTTCTTCTCAAGGACCTGAGAGTCGTCATCGAACGCGATGCGGAAAATCTCCTGGAGCGTGAAGTCATCCACAGTCTCGCGCACCGCAGCACCACCGATGGTGTCCTTGATGCCCTCATACTCCGACACGACGCGCGCGGTCAGCGGCGCCTGAAGGAGCGTGGGGGAGATGTCGCCGGTGGACAGCATCTCGAAGAACTTGGCCTTGTCGCGCTTGTCGCCTGCGAAGGCGCCCTCCATGAGGTTTCCAGCGGCCTCGGCCTGCTCACTCATAACGAAGTTCGCCATGATTAGTTGACCACCCTAATCTCAAGGTTTCCGGTGTTGCTGGCGCGCGTGTTGAGCGTGTAGCCGAACAACTTGTTCGTGGATGCGGTCGTGGTGAAGGTCACCTTGACCGCGATGTTCGCGGCGCCAGCGGCGGTAGCGGTGTAGATGCCCACGCCCTGGTTGACTGCGGCAGACGAGAGGCCGTTGGTAGCGCCGATGTTGCTCATCACGCCCTCGAAGGCGACGGTGCAGTAGTAGTTGACGCCATCCTCGCTGAGTTCGGCGTCCGTGAGGGCCACGCCCACAAGGTCCCCGACGCGGACGGGATCGCCCGCGACGATGGTCGAGGTCGCAATGACCTCCTTGGTCACACCCCGACTGAAGTCAAAGTTGGTTGCCATTACTTCTTGCCTCCAAAGTAGCGCTCGGCGTATGCCTTCGCGCGCTGTGCGTCATCCTTCGGGGCGTCCTCGGCGGACTCCGAAAGCAGGCCCGCTGCGGGGGCCTTCTTGTCTGCTGGCTTGTCCTTGCCGCGAATGGCCTCAACGAGGTCCTGAGCGGTCTTGATGGCCGCATCCACGTCCGTGCCGTCGTCCATCACGGACTCGATCACGCCGTCAATGAGCACGTCGGGGAGGCCCGCCTTGGACACCTTCTCGATGAGAGCCTTGACATCAGGCTTCGTCTCTTCGACCGGCTCCGGCTTCAATGCCTCCGTAAGCCCGGCGAGAACATCGGTGACGATGGCCTTCCGGTCCTCTTCGGAAATCTGCATATCGGTTCCTTCGTCTTCCTGTGATTCCGAAGCCTCTGCTCGGAAGTCTTCAAAAATCCGCCCGTCACGACCCGGTACAGGGACCAGGGCCAGGGAGTTGAGCGGATGGTAGTGCATCTCCGTGATGTTGCCCTTGGCGTCCTTCTTGCCTGCGTGGACTTCGATGCTAACGCCAATAGCGTCACCAACGTCCTCCAGCAGAGGCGACACGGTGCGGTAGAACTTGATGTCCGCGTAGGAGCCCGCGCCCTCGGGCGCGTCTGCCTCGAACACCGGGTCGGACATGAACTTGCCCGCCACATCCTTGATGGATCGTGTGCCCGCGCGTTCCTTCTTGTCGCTCTCGCTGGTGTGGTCGAGGTAGACCAGCGTGCCCTTGGGCAGGGCCTCTCCGATGTACTGGTTCAGCATCTCGGCGGTGTAGAAACCCGAGGAGCCCTTACCTGGAGAGATCAGGCGAACGCGACGAACACCGTCTTCGGTGGCCGCAGCCGCCTCAAAGGCGACCTTTTCAACGAGGAGAAAACTCATAGTGCTCCTAGTATATCAGAATAGTAGACTAGATGTACGACGTCATCACTTTCACTTGGCCCGCAGCAGTCGCGGTCGTGTCAGTGTCTCCCGCGCCACCAGTGATTGCGATGGCGATACCCGTCGTGAACCTGTGGCCTACGACCCCGAGGTTCTGACTCACGGTAGACGTGGCAGGCACGGGAATCACGATGACCGGGACAGCAGACACAAGGTTTGGCGCGGTCGTTTGGTTGTACAACTTGACGTACGCCGTCGATGCGCCCGAGTTATAGACGGACACGTTGTACACGGTCCCGGCACTCGCCTTGATAAAGGCCGCGTTGGTGGTCGCAGCAGAGTTGATATTTGATGCAGTGGGGGTGACGAGTGTGCCCTGGTTCGCGGTGACCGTGC
>ERZ869921.812-NODE-812-length-15490-cov-5.010301_pt1 | contig 15490 bp, 15 predicted proteins | sample MGYA00579310_ERZ869921 | MGnify/ENA primary metagenome ERZ869921 (study PRJEB32216, sample SAMN09231816) | wastewater metagenome | place: USA: Maryland | collected 2016-06-21 | study: EMG produced TPA metagenomics assembly of the PRJNA472060 data set (Reclaimed...
TTGTCATTCAGGGGGTCGATTCGAATGGTGAATGGGCAGAAGAGGCACTGAGCAGTGGATCCACATGGGCAAGTTTAACATCTACGACCAGCTTTTCGAAAGTTACGAATATCATCAAAACGGGATCTTCATGGACCCGGACGATTACCGTCACCTTGGGGAGCGTGACGTTGTTGACATTGACCGCCTCGCAGAAAGTGAAGCAGTACACACAGATCGAATTGGTGGAGAATCCAACGACGACATATACGTTCAGTTATCGTTATTTCCAGAAGCCGATTGATTTGGTGTATGACTATCAGTTGCCCCAAGTTCCAGATGCGTATCGGGATATTCTCAAATATGGGGCGTTGTTGATGCTCCCGGGATTCACGAAATCGGATACGAACGAACTGGCGATTTGGCAGGCAGAGTATCAGCAGTTGTTGAAAGGGCTGAAACAGAATTATCAGCAAGCAAGATCGCTCGGGGCCAGAGCCCGCCGAGTGAGATATATTACGAGGATTTAGTGTGGCAGATTTCACCCATCTAATTGAGAATTGGTCCAATGGTATCGTACAAGCGGTAGATGGGGATCGTGTGCCCGACACGGCGTTGATGGATGCGAAGAATACCCAGTTCTGGAAGAACAGTTCTGGGGATGCTGTGATCGGTACACGGTCAGGGCTGCGTCTTTCGACGCAATTCATTTCCACCTCAATTGAATTGAATCGATTTCGATATTTGGCGACCTATAATTATCTGGCGTCAGATGATGTGGCCCATACACGGTACATGGCCGTGATCGATAACGCGGGGAAGTTGGTGTACAAAGAGCAGGATGACAGTTGGGATGGCACGGAATTGGTGCCTCCAGCCACGTATCCGAGCCCGGCAACGTGCATTCCTCCGGAATATGTGGCGTCGATTGACTCGACAGTGATGAATGGGCGGTTGTTCTTTGTGGCGGGACCAATTTCGAGATCGCTCAGAGGGAAGACGTATGAGCCCTTTGGGATCCCGGCCCCACAAGTGACCGCCTCATTGTCGGCAACGATTGGGGGTACCCCGATCCGACTGCCTGCGGACACATACAGTGTCTGGGTGACGGCGTATAATTCGACCACGGGTGCAGAATCGAATCCAACCTATGTTGGGGATTATACGACGGATGCAGGGAATAATGGGCTGATTCAGGTCACGTTCAACACGACGGGAGTGTTGACGGACAAATGGCGAATCTATGTGCAGCGCCAATCAACACAAGCACAGGCGTATTTGCTCACGGATGTGTATACGTTAGGGGATGCCCAGAAGTCAAGTGATGGGAATATTGCCATCGCAGATTCGACCGTAGTGGTGAATGTCTCAGGGGCGGTGTTGGCGGATCTTGTGACCCCGCTGCCGGATCTGTATGAGAACAATCCACTGCCCTCGGGGGTGCTGTATGTGACGACGTATGGACGACGATTGGTAGGGGCGAGTCGCCGGAAGGTGTATTGGTCCAAACTGGATCTTCCTGATGCGTTTCCCCCACAGAACTTTGAGATTTTTGAAACCCCCGATGGGAGTGAGATCACAGGGATTGCGCCAGCGAACGACGAATTGTTGATCGTGTGGACGACTACGGGGACGTATGGGATTTTTGGACTCGACCCCCAGTATTGGGTGGTGAAGCCGATTGATGACAAGATCGGGTGCAGTTCTAGTCGGTCGATTGTGAAGTTCGATGGGGGCATTGGCTGGTGGAGCCCACAGTATGGCCCAGTGGTCATGCGTGGACAGGAGATTGAGAAGATCGGACTGGAATTATTGGGCCGACTACCCGTGAGTCCATTTCAGATTAATCAGATCGAAGCGGGTTGGGATCCGGAAAGTGACACGATTGTATGGGCCTATTCGGGAGAGGGAGATACGACGAATACATTGTTGTTGCCGTTCAATTGCCGGGTGAACCGATGGGCCGCACGGTGGTGGGATCCACTGCCGGTATGGGCCATGGCCACAGGCTGGGACGCCAATGGAAACCCCAGATTGTTCGTGACGGACACGTTCTATAATCTGTGGTATTTCGACAAACAGTGGCGGTATGATGGGTTTGGGCCAGATTATGGCACGGTTGAAGGGACGGTTACGGCAGTGGCCAGCACGATCTCGGGTGTCAGTGGTACTGGGTTCTATAGTGGGCTGAATGGAAGAAACCTCCGTGGCCAAATGGTGACGGTGGTGGATTCAACGGGCGCACTTGTAGGACGACGGATGGTATCTCAGCAGTTTTCGACCACTGGATTGACGTTTGATCGCACGATGGATGTGACGAATGGAGCGACGTATGCGTTCTATGTGGGGACACCGTATTTTGAAATCTCCACAGGCCATATTGATGCGGGAGAAGCGTTTCTTCGGAAGCGATTTGATCGATTGTATGTGGACGTTGGGGCGAGTTATCCGGTCAGTTTGTTGTGTCAGGTCAGATTGAATCGGAGTCCAGTCACGACGGCGACGACCATGACGGTGACGCCCACAGCGGGATCAACGGCGACATTGGATGCGACGTGGGATCTCACGGTGACGACATCGGAACCGTTCATTAAGAAGAGACTGAATATCTGGAAGAATGGTCATACATGCCAGATTATCATCTCGCAGCCCAAACCAGAAACGGTCATGATTCGCCGAATGATGTTGTTGGGGAGAATGCTCAGTGACAGATATTACGCTTAAACAAGTGCCGATTGGCGAGTATGAATATGTGGACGCCACATTCCCGCTCGCCAATAGTGATGTGCCAATTCCGTATGAGAAATTGAAGACGGAGGATTTGCAGGCGATTCGTTGGTGGGATGTGTGTCCGGGATCGAACGTGGGCGGGACTCCTGCCCACGTCTATAAAGGAACCACAAGGTTTGGCCAAGGATATATCGTGTTGAAATCCACCGTGGCAGGGTATCGCACCCGATTGTTGCTCTTTACTGAGCGGAGATAAGGATGAGAGAGAAATTGAAGACCTTCGGGATTGTGCTGTTGGCAGTGCTGGCCCTGACACTAAGCGTGCCTATGGCGCAGATTACGGTGCCGAATACATTTACAACTTCGGTGCCCGTGAGTCAGTTGAATTCGAATTTTTCAACTATCGGATCCGGGGCATTGAATCGGAATGGTGGGACGATTGCAGGCAACATTGCCGTGGATTCGGGAAGGACCATTGACGGGGTGGACATTTCGGCCGTACTGGGAGGCACAGGAACGCCGACATTCTCGACCCTTACGTTGAGTTCTACTTCGGCCAGTGCATTGGACGTGGCCGGTGGGATCAATGCGGGATCGGGCAATGTGGGGATTGTTGATACGACTGGGAAGGTTCCGGCGATTTCTTCGACATATTTTTCATCCTTGAGCGGAGCCAATCTGACGGGAATCCCATTCTCGGCTATGACGGGCACGTGGGCTACTCCATCCTATTCGGCGGGAGATTATACGACCAACGGTGCGGGTGGGTGGACGGTGGACGCAGGTGATGTCACAGCCTTCCGTTATATTGAACTAGGGAAGATGATGCACTTCAACATCATCCTGTCTACTACGACTGTGACAGCGGCAACGGGAACGCAGTTGAGGATTAAAATTCCCAATAGCAAAATTGCGGGCACAAGTATGGACGGCTGGGCGGTAGGGCTGAACAATTCAGCGAACTTCACAGGCTTTTGGCAAGCAACCAGTGGGAATACTTACATTGAAGTTTATGTTGATCCTTCAGCGAGCACAGCATGGACAGCAGCAGCGAATACCACGCAACTACGTCTCAGCGGCATGATTGAGACACAATAAGGAGAACGAATATGGCAGTACCGAATAGATATCAGACCGTGGTGGACGTGGCAAATAAATACCCGCAGGCGTTCCGAGAAGCCCATACGGATAGTCCGAACAAGTGGGTGTTCATTCAATTGCTGGCGTGGGAATTACATCAGAGCGATCCGAAATTTGGACTCAACGGTAAGCGGGGCAACCCGAACGATTTGAGCATGGATGCCATTAATTATCTGGGCGAGGGTGTGGGGTTTGACCCGACGAAGAATGATCGCCCGATTACCGTTATTGATGTGATTGGTGGGGCTGGAGGCCCTGATCCCAAGCCATCATGGCAGGTCTTCAACAACCCAGCGACAGATCGAGTGGCGGGTGCGTGGGTGCAGCCCCAGCCAGTGCCGGGATATCAGACCGGCGAGCCGCCAGTGAAGAATCCCGTTGATCCGCTTCCACCAACCAAAGAGCAGACGGACACATTGAATGAACTGACGAAGGTCGTGGGAGCACTCAATGAAGTCATCGCCTCACATGAACGCTTGACGAAGGTGGTCGAACAGCAGATCGGGCGTAATGTAGACGCCACGAACGAATTGATCGAACAGTTGAAAGTCAACACACATTATACGACTGAGACAGGGAATGCCCTGAAAGATGCCGTTCAAGGACTCTCTGAACGGTTGGACCGTGGATTCAAATTCGGAGCAACCGCAGGATGGCCCGTGAAAAATATCAATGGCGACCTTACGCTCAAGGGACAAGACTAATGAGAGAATTCCTGCTGCGTATGTTGCAGCCGGGCGATCTGTTGATTTACAGCGGGACGGGGTGGATCTCTCGGCTGATTAAGTTTAAGACCTCCAGTGAGTGGACCCATGCGGCAGTGTATATCGGTGGGGGAATGGTCCGAGAATTTCGGGAAAATCATGGCCCACAAGAAGTGCCGTTTGAGACAAAGAATCTTGGAGAGATCCGTCGTCCTCGGTGTGCGTGGGATAGGGAAAAATCCGATCTCTTGTGGAAAGAAGTGAAAGAGTGGGAGTATGACTATTGGGGCTTGATCCGATCTTTTTATGGTCGCAAGCAAAATGTGGTGAACAAAAAGATGTGGTGTTCAGAGTACGCAGCGGCAGATTGTTTTCGGGCCACCGGCTGTCGCCCTGTGAGTGATGAAACCCCATTCGATGCCATTGCGCCAAAGGATCTCTCACAATCGTTGGCGTATGAAACAAAATGGATGGCCAAGGATGGACATTTATGAAACGATGGCAAACAATTTTGATTGATTTGGTAGTAAAAGGTGTATCGGCGTGGTGGAATAAAAAGAAAGAAACGCCGAAGCCAAAGGAGGCAGACGTTGACAAAACGCCTAAATCTGTGGTATAATACCCCTAATTCTATCTCTACTTCGGTGCGTGCATTCGCCCTTTTTTCTATGTTGAGGACACATCATCATGCCGCATCGGGCTCCCTTGACAAATTATACTTCAACGGAAGAGACGCCTGCCATGAATGGATTCTATAAATGGATCATCGGTGGGCTATGCGTGTTGTTGTTGACCCTCGGGACGACGTATATTAACAACACCAACCAGAGCGTCCGTGAACAAACACAGCAGTTGTTGAATCACGAACAGAGAATTACCACCCTTGAGGAATCAAAGCGGCATCAGGAAAAGTTGCTGGAAGACATCCAACGGGATATTCGACAGGTGCGAGATGCTCTCATCCCTTCAAGTGCAACAACTCGTTAACGCGGTGATTGATCGGGAAGGGGGGTATGTCAATCATCCAGCCGATCCCGGGGGAGAAACGAAGTATGGAATTTCCAAGAGATCGTACCCCGACCTTAACATCAAGTTGCTCACCCGAGCAGATGCTGGGGCAATTTATGAGCGAGATTTCGTTAAAAAACACCGACTTCACGAGCTTGCTGATTATGCAACAGCAGAATGGGTCTTGGATTGGTTGGCACATTCCGGGCCATCAGTGGTCGGGAGATTACAGCGAAAACTCGGAGTCCCCGCCGATGGCGTCATTGGGGATGACACATTGAAGGCGTTGAATGGGATGAAGGATCCCAAGGATATTTTGCGGTGGCGATTGGCATTTTTGGTAAGTTTGGCCAAGCATCCGTTTTTACAGGGTTGGATCAACCGATTGATCGCGTTGGGGTTATAGGCTATGGCGAAGAGAGCAATTCAGAGAAATAATCAAAGTCCGATGGGGATGGGACAGCCGGGCAGGGGAAGTGCAGAGCGCGATCCTATGGCCGCAGTGTTGATGCGACCCGAAGATCAGGAAATGTTTGGACAGGGACAGCCGCCAAATGTGTATCCGAACCCGCCGCAGTGGCAGGGTGGACATCCGGGCTATGGTGGGCAGAACCGACCACAGTTGCCCCAAGGTCAGCCTCCAGCCGGGGGATCGGCTCCGAATATTGTTGGCCGATCACCGTATGGGGGTTGGGGTCAGGGCAGTCCGCAGTTGGATCCGCCCACGAATCAGTATCGGACACAGCCAGTGGGGCAACCGCAACAGTTGGACCAGTCCGGTCAGAACGCCGCGTATGCCCAATATGCGTATCGGAATGCGGCTCCAGCGGCAGATCCTGCGACAGCCCAGTATAGAAATACACTGGCCACACCAATTAGTGATGAACAGAATCGATTGAACTGGCAGCGAATGTTTCCAGATCAGCCGTATCCGGGGCCGACGGGAGATCCATATACGGGTCGCACGCTTGGAGGGCTGGATCTTTCAGGTGGCAGCGAGGGCGCAGGGGGCATCACCGGCCGAGGGGAAACCCCGGGATATTTCAATCTTGAACAAGCCCCACCGGCAGTGGCTCCACCCGCATTTGACAGTGCGGCGGCCCAACGTCAATGGGCGCAGTATTACCCGGGCACACCATATCCGGGCGATGCCCTCGTGCAACAGGTGTTCGGGGCCGCAGGTTCAGGGTATGGTATGGGGGGCGTGAATAACCCTGCATACACAGGCCCGGGGGCGGGGACGGGCACGCCGAGTTATAACTTCGGTGGAGATTCCACAGGTTATCAAAGTCCGTTTATGAATTCACCGCAAGCCGGTGGGCAGAATTATACGGCCCTCCAGCAAGCCGTGGCCCAGTCGATGGCGAATGGGTATACGGACATCACAGGCATGCGGGAATATTTTAAGCCCGGCCAATTCCAAGGCCAGTTGACGGGATTCAACACGGGTGGATGGGGCACGGGCGAGCGTGGGACGGATACCCTTAAGAACATGATGGGGACAATCTTTTCGAATTTCGATGTGACCCAGCCGGGGGCATTGAATACGGCATTGCCGGAGATTCGTAAAGCTCTGCCGAATGCCACCGTGAGTGGCCCAAAGCAGGATCTGTTGGATCCCGATGGCCCGAATGGACCGATGGCCCCTGTGGATGTCATTCGTAATGCTGCCGAGGGTGGCGCGGGTGATGCGTGGGCATGGCAACCGACAGATCAGCCGGGAGCGGCAGGATTAACGGGAGGCCCGGGTGGGCCATCCCAACAGGCGTATTTGAGTGGCATGCCCGGCCAGCCGTTTTCGATGACAGGTGGACCACAAGTAGGGGATCAAAACAGTGCCATGCAATTTTTGCAATGGCTGATGGACCAACAGCGACAAGGACAGCTTCCTCAGTATAGCGGGGGAAGCCCGTCAGGAGTACCACTTCCCTAATGGCGACGAATTATCAGACAGGCTTTGTGATGCCCTCGGGCAAGCCGAATCCGTATCAGCAGCAACAGAAACCACCGAGCCCATGGGGCGCGATTGATCCTAGCCAGAAGTTGACGGGCCAGTACTCTGGTACCGTCGATCAGGCATGGCAGGGATTGAACTATGCGGCCCAGACAGGATGGGGCCGACAGTTGTCACCGGAAGAACAGCAGAAGATTGCGCAGCACGCCCAGCAGAATGGCTATGCGGGTGGGAATGTCAATCAGGACCAGTATAACACGGCCCTTGGGTATATGGAGCAACTGTTGGGGGCCAAGCCGCCGCAGGGCGATCCCGGACCCAAGCAAGAACTGCCACAGTTGGGAAATGAGAATGCCCAGAATCAATGGCAGCAGCAGGCCCGAGTGACGGGTGTGCCGCAGTCGTTCCGGGGATCAAATCCCTATGCCCAGCAGCAGCAGCAGATCATGCAGAGAATTTTGGCCAATCCACAAACAATGGGCCAGCAACAGCAGGATCAGTTGAACGAATCGCAGAAGGAAAGTGCGGTAAGGTTGCAGCGGCAGACGCAACAACAGGGCCAGCAGCAATTGGCGGGGCGTGGCTTCGGGGCCGGGGGAGGATCCCAGCAGCAATTGAATGCCCAAACCAATCAGCAGATGATGAATCAAATTCTGGCCGGGCGCAGGGATGTGGCCATGAAGGCCGCACAACAGAATCGGCAGGACGAATTACAGGCCCTTCAGCAGTCCGGGCAGATGGCCCAACAGGATTTCTCTAATGACATGCAATTAGGGCAATTAGGATTGAACCAGATCAATCAGAACCGCCAAGGGAATCTTCAGGATTTCTTGGGACTCCATGGGGCAGATATGGATGTGCTGCGGTTGCAAGAAGGACAGAATCAGTTCAATAAGACGTTTGGATTGGATTTCTTGCGCTATCTCCAGAATGGGGATCAATTCAATCAATCGATGGGTGAGAACAAGCGGCAGTTCAATAACCAGATGGGCTATAACTGGAGCAATTTGCAAGGGCAACAGATGGATAATTTCTTGGCCCGCCTCTTGGGAGTGTACTAAGCAATGACGAATGCAGAAAAGATGATGTTGATTACAAATGCGGCGGCAGGGCTGATGCAGGGGGCATCGGCCAGCCGTCAGAACAGCGTGCAGAATCAACAGAACGCCCAGAGCCAGCAGAATTTTCTGTTGCAGCAGTATTTGGCGGCGCTTCAGAACCAACAACAGACGGGCGCACAATTGTATGACCGTCAACAGCAGGGCGCGCAGAATCAGGCGGCAATGAGTCCGCTTGGCCAAGAACAGGCGTTTGTGCAGAAGCAGCGTTTGATGCAGGCATTGATTCCGGCGATTGCGGGATTCCAGCCCGCAGGGCCGACGGATCCGGCTGTGGCGGCAGCGTTCAAACCCCCGACGAACTTTCTCTCACAGTTGAACACGCCCGGAATGCAGCAGTCGTTTTCGGATCAAGCCACGGCGAGTTCGTTGGCGGATCGGCGTCAGATGATGGCGCAAGTGAATCCGAATTATAATTTCAGTTCGCTGGATAATTTTGGTCTCGGGACGGGATTTGACCAACAAATCCAGCAGGCGTCAGCGGATGCGAGAACGCGGCAGGATGAGTTTTCCCAACGTCAAGAGGGGCTGGCTCAGCAGGGAACAAGTGCTGTAACGGACAGAATGAGCCAAGTCACGACGGGGCAACCAGAGAAGAAAAAGGGCATTTGGGGCAAGATCGGATCGATTGCCAAGGTTGCTGTGCCGATTGTGCTGGCGGCGACGGGCGTGGGTATTCCTGCGGCCATGGCGATTACGGCCGGAACGAACATTGCTGCGAGTAAAATGCAGGGAAAAGATTGGGGTGATGCCCTTCAGAGCGGCGCGATTGGGGCCGCGACAGGAGCCGTGGGGGCGGGAGCCCTCGGTGGTGCGTCTCGTGCAGGCATGTCAGCGGCGACTCAAAAGGCAGTTGCCCAAGGTGTGTTGAGCGGTGCGGATGCCAAGATGCAAGGGGGATCATGGAATGATGCCCTTGGTGCAGGGATGACCGGGGCGGCGACATCGAAGTTGGGAGACATGGCCAAGGCCAAGTTCCAAGGCGGATCGGATGGGTTGAACAACCAGATGGGTCCACAGTCGTTGCCGTTGGGGAGTGGCTATTCGGATGCGAATAATCCGGGAACGGGATTGTTCAATACGTTGAAGAATTCTCCGCAGTTGCAATTGGCATCAAAGGCATTGACGAGTAATCAGGTCCCACAAGGGGTCGAGGACAACAACGCCAGCCAGATCAATCAAATGATGAAAGTGGTGGGTGGGCCGAAGGCCGTTGGGCCAGTGCAAGGACCACCTACTAAACAAGCGTTTGCTTTAAGTCATGCGCCTACAAATGTGGGTCCGACACGTACGATGAATATCGGTGAGCGATCATTGCTTCAGGATGCGTTCACGCCGTTGTTGCCGCAAGTAAAAGCACCATTTACAGCCGCAGCTAACTTTGCTGATCAGCCAACACTTCCGCGTACACCCTATCCTGTGATTAACCAAGCCAATGCAATGATCAATGGATTTGGCGCAGGAGTCATCGACACTATGGGTGATTGGGCCGCAGGCATGACATCGCCTGCTGGCATTGCCAGCCTTGGATTTGGGCCATTGGCTGGACGGGGCATTTCTGCGGCTAGAGGGCTTGCTGGAGCAGAGAGTTCAATTATGGGTGAAGTCGGGGCAGCGGAAGCTCTTGCAGCCCAACGTGCGGCATTGAGTGGGGAAGCGCAAGCGGCGAAAGCAGCGTATGCGGCGAGCCATCCGGGACCGGCTGGAATTACAATGCCGCCGATTGGAGGTCCGTCGCCGCAAACAATGGGGGGTCCGGTGGGCTTTGGCCAAGCCACTCCCCCACCGACGAGCCAGATTGACGTGCAATCGATTTTGAACACGCTTGGTAAGAACAATGGCGTGGACAAAGGTGCGTTTAATCTAGCAGCACAAGGGGCGTATAATAAAGTTCCGGGGCAGATTCAAAAGCAATTAACGAAACAGCAGTTAGAGGCTATTATCATGCAGATGCAGCAGAGCCCAACGCGCGCCAAACTCTTCGGAGGTAAGTAAGATGGATTGGTTGTCATTACTTGGTGGCGTTGCCGGAGGCTTGGGTCAGGGATTGAACCAAGTCCAAGACCTCCGGCAGCAGAATCTCCAGAACCAGTTCCGCCAGCGTGAACAGGACATGATGATGCAGGACCGTAAGCGTCAAGCGGTCATGGATGCGTGGAATCAGATCGAGGGGGGTCAAACGATTGATCCCACAGCAGCCCCTGATTTCAAATCATTGAATCTGCCTGTGGTTAAAGGGGCGGATGGAATGTTGATGAAGCCGAAGACGAAACAACAGCAGTTGATTGATCTTCAGATCGAAGATCGTCAGCGTGAGTTACAGGAAAAGGCGGATTTGCAGCGGAGACGCGACGAATTTGATGCCCTTACCCCGGACCAATTGAAGACCATGGATCCCTTTGATCGTGAACTGTTGGCGTCGAAGGCGGGATATGACAAGTTGGAAACGCTCACGCCGGAAGAACGGATCAAGTTCTCTGAAAAGATCGCGGTAGCGAATGCATCGGGGGCAGCACGAATCGCTGCCGCAAGTATCCCTCGGGCAGTGAACCCACAAACACAGGCGCTGAATCAGCAGAAATTCGTCGCCGGAATGCGTGCGCGGGCGGCACAGATTGCCCGAACAGGCATGGGGGCACATATGCCTCCGGACCAAATCGCTGCGATGGAAGAACAAGTGTTCCAGTCCCTCATGCAAGGACAGGGGCAAGAACAACAGGTGCCCCAATCCCCAGTGGCGGGGAATCGTAAACAGTTCGGTAAATACACCGTGGAGTACTAATGCCGCAGTTTAAAGTCACAGGGCCGGGAGGTCGTCAGATCACCATTACAGGTGACACGATGCCGACGGAACAGGAATTAGATCAGATTTTCAGTGGCCTTGATGGTCCAGCGCAACCCGCTGAATCGTCAGGGCCATCCCTGTTGGGGCGTGGATTGAACGTGTTGGGCGGGGCCATGGCGGTGTTGAATCGTCCGGAATCTGCCATGATGGGGGCACTGAAAGAGGGTGTGGAAGGCTATCAGCAAGGACAGGCATTGCCGGAGATGTTGGGCGATGCGGGCAAGGCGGCATGGAAGGGGATCTCCGGTCAGCAGACTACAGACTTTAATGATGTACTCGCCCAAGGTGGCATGGATGAAGGGTGGAAGCGGGCGACGTTGGGATTTGTCGGCGATGTTGCCCTAGATCCATTGAATCTGATTGGACCGGGTGTAGGAAAACTGGCGGCGAAAGGATTGTCGAAAGTCGGATCGGCCGCGTCCAAACTTGATTCTGTCAATAGCGCCAAGAATGTGATTCAGAAGACATTCGGACGCCCGGCGGTGGCTCCAGAATTCATCAACACGGTGGAAGGGGCCATCGAGGGTGGGGCTGGTGGGGCGATGAAGGGGCTGTCGTATGATGAAATGTCCCGACTGGCAGTGAGCCAGCAGAGAGCCGCAGGCGAATACGGAGCCAGTGAGGCTGCGAAGTTTTTCGAATCCCAGAAAAAGAATCCAGCGTTGAAGGATTTCGCCTATGCCATAGACGAAGCACGGTCAACAGGGGACGCCGCGATGGATGCCCTGAAGCCGGGGTGGAAGCAAACCATGGATGATCTATGGGCCAAGCAGTTGGAATTGGGTCATGTGGATCCGGAATCAAAGATTACAGATTATGTTCAATACCACACTCGATCAGGACGCAAGGCCGAAGCAGTTACCGGAGCCAGCCAACGAGCCCTACCGAATTCATCCCGCGAACGTAAGGCGTTTGATTCGCTCAAGGATGCGGTCAAATTCGGGGATGCCACGGACAATCCCGTTGAGATCATGTCCCACTCAATCGCGCAAGTGGAGAAAGCGAAAAGAGCGGACGAGTTCATCCGTGAGGTGAAGGGGGCATTTGGTAAGAGTGCGCCCACGCAGGGGTATCGGGAGTTGAATCTCGGCAATCTGCATGTGGGGAATAAGTTGAAGGCCGATCTAAAAGGTGTGCATTTGCCTGTGAAGATGGCCGATGATCTTGAACGCAGTGTCCAACTGTGGCAGGAACCGAATGAGTTGATGGGATTTTATAAAAATTCCATGAAAATTTGGAAGGCCATGGCGACGGCGGCGAACTTCAGTCACCACCCCGTGAACTTTATGGGGAACATCCATAATATGTACATTGCCGGGATGGACTTTAAAGACATGGCGCGGTGGATGCCCAAGGCGACAAAGGTGGCCAAGATCAAAACCATGGAGGCGATGCCGGAGATTGCGGGGCATTCGAAGGCTGAATTGTGGAAACTGGCGAATCAATTTGAGATCATCGGCACGACCCATCAGTTGGGGGAGACAGTCGCCAAGGGGAAGCTGGAAAAAATCGCCAATAATCCTGCGTTTCGACTTGCGCGTGAAAAGGGCACACAGTGGGTGGAAGAACCTGCGCGATTGGCCTTTTGGCTGAATGAGATCGAGAAGGGAGCGAGCCCGGCCAAGGCCGCATTGAGAACAAAAGACGTACTATTTGATTATGCGGAACTCAGCAAGACCGAACGGGCGATCCGTGACAGCGGCGTGGTCCCGTTCTACACATGGATGAGAAAGAACATTCCACTCCAGATTGAATCAATGATCAAGAATCCCCAACGAGTGGAAAAGGTCGGTGATTTGATGGAAGTCCCATGGAATGCCAAAGAGAGCCAGATGAACCAAGCGGTGATTCCAGAGCGCGCACAAAACGCGGGCTATGTGCCATCGTTGGCGGATTCGGTCGAGGGCGCACCTGTGCTGTCGAGATTGCCACTCCCCATGTATGATGTCAATAAATTGGCAGACATGGGAGCCGCTGGCGATATGTTAGGTCCAGTGGTGAAAACGGCGATTGAAGGAATCTCGGGTGAGAAATTCTTTGGGGGCAAGATTAAAAAGCCTTCGGGATTGACCACAGCGTCCACAGCGGCAAGTTTATTGTCGCCATTGAACTATGTGCTGCCGAATAGTATGGAAGGGTATATCACCCCCAAGGTCGTCAATGGGCGTCCGATGCAGAACGATGTGATGTCATGGCTGATGACGAACATGATCCCAACCGGGGTGTATGGATCAACGGCCAGAGCAAGTTTGGGCGAAGATCCCACCCAGCCTCATATGCAGAATCCGACACAGGCCCTTGGGCTGAGACTGTTGGGCATGTCCCCGGATGCCCTATCGGCCCAAGATCAAGCTTTTGAGGTCAAAGATCGTGTGGCCGAATGGAAAAGAAAGCAATTGCAGAGAATTCTGTTGGAGAAGTAAATGCCAGATTATATTGCTAAAATTCTACAAAAGACCACTGGCATTGAACGCCAGCCCACATGGCAGGAACAATGGTTGGGGGCCGAACCCCCGCCATTGACCACAGACATTAATTTGCCCTATGAGGGAGATTGGGGGCACGTCCCTGAGCAGATTCGAATTGCGATTCAACGCGCCGCAGAGAATCAGGGGTTGCCGGTGGATCGACTGTTTCGACAGGTTGAGGTGGAATCACAGTTCGATCCCACTGCTGGAAGTGCAAAGGGCGCACAGGGTTTGATGCAACTCATGCCCTTGATGCAGCGGCATTATGGGGTGACTGATCCTACGGATCCCATGAGTAATGTAGATGCCGGAGCCCAATATATGAAGGAATTGTTGGACAAATACAAGGGCAATTGGGAACTGGCCTTGGCGGCATTCAATGCTGGGCCGACAGCGGTCAGGAAGGCCGGAGGCAAGGTGCCGAAGATCAAAGAGACGCAGGAGTATGTGAAGAAAGTCTTGATGGGCCGACCATAAATATGATACTCTTGGGGTCCGGGCACAAGGAGGCCCCAGATATTGACATTGCGTTGGCGACACTGTAAACATGGGCACATGTTTACGAAAGAGAATACGAAAATTAAAAAAGATGGGTCAAGAAATTGCCGAAAATGCGATGCCATTGCCCACAATAAACGATATTGGGAGGGAAAACAATGACTCGTTTTATTTTCAGCCCCGACAAGCATGTGGGGTGGCAACAAACCCCGAATGGACTCCAACCGCTCCACGATCAGAAGGCGATCAATGCGATGCTGAACTTTGCGTCGGATTTTTTGCCTGACACATGGATTGAAGGTGGGGACAACATGGATTACGGGCCAGTGTCACATTGGTTGACACATAAGAAAAAGTCGTCAGAGGGATTGGATCTGTCCAAAGATGCCCGCGAGTATACGAAAAAGGTCTTGGAGCCCATCAACGAGATCATGGCCCGCAGATCGAAGACGGCCAAGAAGAAGATTTGGATGGAAGGGAACCACGAGGGGTGGGGCAGAGAGTTTGCTGAGTCAAATCCCGGCGTCGCCAATCTGGTGGATCCCCGACACCTGTTGGATCTGAAAGGTTGGGAATTCAAGGCCGAGGGCGAGCATGTGCAGTTGGGCAAGCTCTATGTCGTCCATGGAGATAAAATTGGGAATGGCAAAAACGCTGCGGGCCGTGCTGTCCAACTGTATGGGCATCCTGTGCTGTTTGGTCACTTTCATACTTTTCAGGTGGCTCCGCACCATGAGTTGATTGGGGTCGATTCCGTGAAGATGGGCATGTGCGTGCCGGGATTGTGCAATAAGAATCCCAACTATATGGGGAACAAGCCCAATCAGTGGATGAAGGGATTCGCGTATGGATATGTCCATGAGGACGGCAGCTTTCAAGTCTTTGTGCCGATCGTTGTGGGTGGGAAGTTCGCGGCCGAGGGGAAGGTGTATCGGGGATGATGAAAGGGCAACTGACCAGCTACCACCTCGTCTGTGTCATCTGGGATGATGCCCATGACTAAAGTCACTCCGCCACTAAAAGGACTAGAAATTTGGGCGTGCGAA
>ERZ869921.813-NODE-813-length-15460-cov-6.475884_pt1 | contig 15460 bp, 21 predicted proteins | sample MGYA00579310_ERZ869921 | MGnify/ENA primary metagenome ERZ869921 (study PRJEB32216, sample SAMN09231816) | wastewater metagenome | place: USA: Maryland | collected 2016-06-21 | study: EMG produced TPA metagenomics assembly of the PRJNA472060 data set (Reclaimed...
CCGGAGTTTGCGAGCCTTCCCAGGTGATCGTAAAGCCTGGGCCGCCCGAGCGACCAGTCACCGGTCGCTTGTTTGCGTCGTCCGTATGCTCGAACGACAGTGGAACCTTCGCCATGGTTTCTCCCCTCAGAGAAAATTTGATTGTCAGCAGAGCGGCCGTGAACAGCCCGAAACGGACCACCGACCGCCGATCCTGCCGTGTCACACTAAGCAGCCCTGGCCGTGACCACACGTACCGTGTTGGCCTCGTCAGGTGTGGCATGCTCCTCGTCCATGAGCCCGAAGCCTAGATCTTCCCATTCCTCGCTCCACGAGTTGCGGAAGCGGGTACCGAAAGCGTCGCGACCTCGCATGATCGGATCGCAGTGGCAAACCAAGTGCGCCCACCACGAGTGACCGATCGGAACTGGGAAGCCCAGCAGCAAGCACGTCATGACCTCATCAAACGACCGCGGACGGATCTCGTCGAACTCGAGGATGTTGTAGCCCTTGGCCACTTCCCGAAGTTCCGGAGTGTCGTAGCGCGGATCGATCGCATTGGCCGGCCACAGATCAGTGGTGCCGATGCCGTACTTCTGTACGCCCAGGATGGCCTCACCACCCCAGCCGCCTACGTTCTTGAAACCCTTGATCTTTGCCGCGACCGAAGCCGGGCTCAGCGATACGAATGGCAGCCCTGCAGCCAGCCGCGCGAACATCACCGCATGGATCACCCCGTTCATCCAGCAGTAGTTGGTCTGGTCCTGGTTCAGGCAGGGTAGCTTGGCGCCCCGGATCAGGTCCGACAACCTCGCCTTGGCCTTCTCGAGATCCTTGATCCGTTCGGGCCATTCGGCTCGAGGGATCAACGGCAGGGCAAACGGCTTGGCATAGCCCACACCACCGTAGGGATGCGTCTCGTAGGGCCGGCGCGTGTAACCCGAGCGACCGACTGCTATCTTTTTGAACTGCGCGACATTGGTGCGGTCGATAACCGTGTAGCCCCGCAGATTGCTTTCGTAGCTCACTTTGCCGACTCCAAGAGTTCCATAGTCGCGTCCACGTCCTTGGGTAGCGATTGGTCGATCTGCTTACCCTTCCCGCCGACCGCGTAGATCCACGGTAGCTTCGTTCGCCGTTTGAGCATCAAGTCGTGCCAGAACTTGTTCTCTGGCTCGTCGAGTTCCTCGTCCTGATCGAATACCCGAACCGCTGGGTCCGGCTTCTTGTCGGTACCGAGATTGGTGCAATTGACCTCGCACCACTCGCGCACGATCTGAGACGTGAGGATAGCCCGCTGCTCCGATGGCAGTTCGATCCGGTCGTCCTTTTCCTCGACGATCAGAACGTGCAGGCCGTCTATCCCCGAGCCGCCAGCCGGTAAGTACGACCGGAGGGCATAGATGCCGACGAACAGCAGTAAGCCGATCGTCGCCACCGCCCACCAGTTAAACTCGCGCCGCGCCACCGGAACTGAGGGGAGCACGCCCGGTGGTTCAGTTGGCTGGCCAGGATGTAACGTGACATCCTGTTTGGGCTCGGGGACACCCGGAATGTCGAAATTGAATAGGTCGTCTTCGCTAGCCACCTGTGGCCTCCTTCTTTGGAGCGGCCTTGGCTTTGGGTTTCGATGGCTTGCGCGCCGCCGGTTTGGCCGCTGTGACCTCCGGTGGGGCCGCCTGTGGAGTCGAAGCGATAGCAGCCGCCTCCAGAGCCTTGAGTCGAGAGTGCAGCGCCTGGATGGCAGCCAGGGCCTTTGGAACCTGAGAAACCACTACTGAACGGCTAGCAGCCTTCTCGAGCAGCGACTTAAACAGCGTCCAAAGAAAATTCCAGATCGGTGTCCCAACCGCAATTGAGACGGCGCCCACCGCACAGACTATGTCCGTGACGAATTGCAAGAACACCGAACCAGCGGAGCTATACCCCGAGTTCGGCTCGCCAGTTGCGTAAACAGCCGCGTGAAATACGGCACCACTGATCCACCACTTGAGCAAAAGCCCCAGGACCGTGACTCCCACCAGGAACGTGATCCCGCGGCTTTTCAGCCAGTTCTCCGATTCCATCTCTACTCCCCCCCAGTCAGCAAACGAACGTCGGATTTGGATAACAGCGTATCCACCCGACTGCTCAGTTTGCTAACCGAATCAGGGGACTGGCGTTTTTTCTTCTAGCCGGCCGTTTGCGTAGTCGTCGCAGCCGCCACAGGACCGGAACTTCACATCCATCACCAGCGCGGATGAACCGTCGTCAAAGTGGATCTCGACCAGATCGTCGATCGCCGTTCGTTCCGAGCAGAGCCCACCGTGCAGATTGCAGGCAAACACAAGCCCACATCGGCACGTCGCCCAGCCCGCACGTTTGCCGAGCCACCTGCAGCACGTAGCCGCCACGATACCCTCCGGCTCGTACAGACGACCACACCGGCAGTAGAACGGGAGCGTGCAGTCGATCGACATCCCACAGCTGCATTCGATCTTCACGTGGTGCCTCAGAATGAAAGGGCCGCAGTGGGCTCGCACACGTCGTAGCGGAACACCGGTCCGGCCGGAGTTGCCCAGGTGTTGAACCCCCAGGTGAATCCGTTATCGTCGGCCAGCGTATAGCTTGTGGCACTCGCGCCGGTGTTCGTCGTGCACGATACCAGGGTGCGACCAGTGTGGGTGATGCTCGCTGTCGGATCCGCACAGTTGACAGCCATCGAATACGAGTCGTCGTAGACCCACTCGTAGTACTGGATGGTGCTTGGCAAACCGCTGTCGCATCCCGAGCCCACCTGAGAAGCCTTGTTGGCGTACCAGCGGTACGTCCGACTGAGCGTAACGACAACGGTAGGTGTCCCGGTCACGTCGCGAACGTAGGCAGTCACCTGGGCGTTCAGCAGCACCAAGAGATGGCAGCCACGCAAAGTAGTTCCTGGAAGTTCGATCGTATCTGCGAACGACTGCGTGTCGCACACAGCCACGCAAATGAACGTATTGACGACCGACGGCCCAATGCAGCACGAGCGGTCGGTACCACCACCGGTCACAGTCACCGTCGTGTCCCGAAAGATGATCACCGACTGGGAAAGCGTGTACTGGGCGCCGCAGCGTAGGTTCCCGAATGGGGCATAGTTCCCGAACGCATACGATCCGGCTAGACAGCACGTGGAACCCGTGAGCACCAGAGCCAGTGGGTCAGCGCAGCTCCAGCAGACACCGCAGCAGTCGACCGTCGCACAGCCAGGACTATAGTGTTTCATGGTTTAGCCGCAGTAATCGACGTCGATCAGCCAGCGACCCATCCAGCGTTTGCATTGCACCAGCCGGCCGGAAGCGATCGACGAGTTGCCGAGATGCACGAGATCGACACCAGTCACCGACGTGGTCTGCAGTTTGAGCGTACCGGATACGACCACGAGTTCACACAGCGTACCGGTACCAGTTCCCACCGTCCATGGCGAACTTGAGCCGCTCTTCGCAGTGATGGTGCTGGTGGTCAGGAACGTCGCGCCCGTTTCCTTTTCAGGCAGAACGAAGTAGCTGCGGTTCGACGTCGACGTGTAGAACGACTTGGCTGGGTCATCCTCCGAGACGTACCACCGAGGGTTCTTGGAAGCGCTCGAGAGCAGGAACGAACCCGATACGGGCCCCAGGCTTGATCCAATGGCCACGCTGGATGAGTTGCTGACCGCCAGGGCAGGATACCACATCTGGCATCGTCCGTAAGCCTGATCCGCAACCTTCGTCCCAACGTTGAACACGAAGCGAGTGTAGTCGTAGATTGTTTCGCTGCTCGCATCGGGTCGACCGGTCTTCACCACCGTGTCGTTACCCTCTTTGACAACGGTCTTGATGCGCATGCAACCGAACTGCGGGACTTCAAACCCCGAGTCGTTGAAAAACGGTCGCGTTGGTATGTCAAGCATCCACCGAGTCATGCGCCAAACCCTCCGCCGCCACCTTTGAACCCAGCACCAAAGTCCCGCTTGCCACTTCGACGGGCAGCCGCGGAGTTGGCATCCTTGAACTTCTTGACCACCTGATTGATCGTCCGCTTGTCGAACAGCTCAGTGTAGGACGGTCGGATCTCTGCTCGCTCGGTGTGCCATTCGACCGTCGTCGTCGAGCGACCAGAATCATCTCGAGACAACGTGACAGACCGCACGGCACCATCGACGTTGATGTCGAACGCAAACCCCTTCATGGGCACCACAGCCGACGGGCCGTCGTAGAACTGGTTAAGCCAGCGAGTCGCGTAAAAATAACATTGCTGCGCGAAGTCCTGCGGGCCGGTGTAGTTTGGAATCTCCGTCGACGGGTACGAGCACTCGTGCAAGAGTTCAGCCACCCGCAAAGTCTTGACAACACCCGGGGTTCCGCCGGCGACGTGAAAGATTGACTGCTGGCGGTACGGTGACCGCCAGTCAGGATCGCGAACAGTGAACGACGTCCGCAGCGCGACGGGCGGTGGGACCACGCCGGTCGCATTGCCATCAACGTCGATCCCCAAAGCGTAGAGCGGTTCGTACGTGCGAATGATTCCCTGCTCGGCATCAATCGAGAATGGCATCTCGCCACCGCGACCGTAACCGCGGTAGATGTACTCCTTTTGAATGCGCAGGTCGATGTTCCGAAACGTGTCGATCAGGATCGTCGGTGCGACGTTCAGCGGGAAAGCTACGTTGTTTTTCCAGCCATGATGCTGGTCGCAGAACCAGCCGATGATCTGGGCATCCTTGAGCCGATCGGTAGCAGTGTCTCGCCACAGATCCAACTGCTGAGACTCGAGGGGAAGAATTCGCCAGAGTTGATCCTGGGCGATGGTCGTCGTTTGAATGCTCCCCTTGATCCACTTGGCGTTGTTCACGATCAGCGTGATCGGTAGCGCAGGCCTAAACATCTTCCACACACACGACTGGGCCAGATCCCGAAGCGTCGTGTCGGTCACACCGTAGAACTGGCCCGGAGCTTCTGGGCCCCAGCCGCCAGCCGGCTTGTACGACAGCGAGTCGATGTGGCGAATCTCCTTGGTGTCCGGCTCGATGCCAACCGGCTCGAGCGGTAGGTCGGCTTGAAAGCGAGTTGTGCCCGCTTCGATGATCACGAACTCGGGAATGACCGTCGGCTCTTGGCTCACGGTGTAGTCCATGACCCGGTCATCGTTGGGGACATTGATCCCGGTACCGCGCAGGACGATCGCCACAGTGTTGTCCCATCGCAGCACGATCTGACAGCCGACAGCGTCCACGAGCGCCTCGAGCGCCGCGGCCGGATCCTCACCGTCCCACATCACAACGGGGAAGAAATCATCCGGCAGAACAGAGACGTCAAACGATCGCTCGTTCATCCAGGCGAGAATGAGAATCGCGAGAGCACGGCACGATTTGATGTTGGTGGCAGTCGTGACCTTGATGCCCTTCTCGTAGTGATTGTAGTACCCGTAGAGCGGACCGAAAGCGACGTCGAAACTCCATTTCCACCGACGGTCCTCGATCAGGACCTGCTGCACTCGACCAGCACCACTGGAAGCGACAACCTTACGTCTTAGCCGGCAGTTCGGCAGCACACGAGTGACGCCGTCCCACGTGACTTCCACGTCTCCGTAGAGCGGAAGCGATGCCGACATCAAGAAGTTGGCGTTGATCTGCCCGGGCGATACACCAGCCTGACGGGAGAGCGAAAACCGACCCTCCGCTTCGATGCCAGCATAGCGGAGAGTTCCCTGTTTCACGTTCGCCCCCTCAGACAGACACAGTCACACCGGGCCCCAGGTCAAGCGTAACGTCCGCCAGCCGAGCACCACCCATGAGCGCCACGCCGGCGGTCCACGTAACGACCTTGTACGGATCCCGGAGCTTGCCGCCACGAGATACCTCGCACGCTGCTACAGTTTTAGCCCCGACCTGCTCAGAAAAGTCGACGTCCCCGTCGGTCTCGACCTTGAGCTTCGTCGCGATACCCCCGGACGATTGCCAGGATATCACACCGCGCCCCGACGATGTGACGGTAGCGATAGCCGCAGCTGATCGCGCGATGAGCTTTGCCGAATCACGAACGACCGCGGTAGTTCCCGCACCGTTCAGTTCGACCTCCGTGCCCTGGCCATAGCATTCGGTCGCAGTGACAGTAACCCGGCTCGTGACCTTCACCCGCGGTTTGGTTCGAGCCCCGGCCCGCGCCATCACCTTCAGCGAAGCCAGCGTTCCGGTGGTCGAGTCATCGATCAGCAGCCCGCCACCGTACACCACGCCGGTGCTGGTCGATTTCATGTCGAACACTTCGATTGGATAGCTCGACGAGTTCGACTGGCCGTCGAGAACGTTTAGCGTGGTAGATGCGTCGTTCATGTTCAGCCGCAGCGACGGTGCATGATTGCCGACACCCTCACCGATCGTCACAGCAATTGGGACCGTGCCATCACCAAGCGTCAGGTACCGAGTTCGGTACTCAGCGTACCCGTCGACGTTCCACGCCGGCAGACCCAATTGGCCAGTGTAGCTTGCGTAGACTTTGAGCGCCGCATAGTTCGTCGTGTCCGTGAGCCCGTAGAGAATCGACACCGTGCAGTCGATTAGCTCGAGAGTGTCACCGGCCGACGGCAGTGTTGCACCGGACCAGTTCGCCGCGACGTTCCAGAAGTTGGGACCTGATGCCGACACTTCATCCGTGGGAGTCGCGGAGCCAGTTGTGGCCGCGGCCGTGACGGTCCAGGGCACACCGGCCTTCGTGGCCGTGAGCTTTAGACCGTCGAGAACAGCCGACGGATCGTAGTGGTAGGCAGCGACAAAAGCCCGGTGCTCGGGTTCGGCCGACACGTTCCAGGCCCCGATCAGCAAGTCCAGCAAAGCAGCGAGCGACGTACCCGTGGCCACTGCCGAGACGGTCTTACCATTGATGGTCACCGAATAGGTGTTGGTCGCCACGATCGAACTGAAGATAACCTTCGTGACCTGAGCAACCGAAGCCGCGCGACCAGTGAATTGTTTAGTTGCCATTTACAGTTCCTAGAGTGTTCGGTGGGGTAAGCCGTAGAGCGGTTCGTGCCATTCGTATCGGTACTCCCAGTTGGTACCGAATTCAGTGTCGACAAGCCCGACAGAGCGCGGGCTCGAGTAGGTCACTTTGGGCTCGTCGCACACCAGAGCCCAGGGCCAAATAGGCGGAGCGGGATAGGGATGGGCATACAGCCCGATGGCTGATCCGGACTGAACGTACACGTAGGGCTTGTGTTGCATGCCCACCTGACGCTCGGGATAGTTGACCGTTCCGCCAACCATCACCCGCTGTTGTCCACCTGGATCGCAGGACACCGACTCCGAGAATTCGATGATCGCATTGCCCATCGTTCCGTAAGGCTTCAGCGCATCCCAGATCACCCGATACCCCATGCCAGTCGCATACACGTCGTTCGACTGGTTCGGAATCCCCGCGTCGATCACAGTGGGACCACGTAGGCATTGGGAAGCGATCAGCTTCATAGCCGTTTCGACGTTCCGAGTGTCCTCGAGATAAACCAGATCGACGTTCGACTGCGCGATGTCCGACAGCAGCTGCGAGAGCGCAACCGTCATCTCCGGTTGGCCGGCCGACTGCAGCACCACGCGACCGCTCGTGTCCCAGCGCTCGTTGATCGCCACCATCACCCGAGCTTGATCAAACACGGGAGAGTAGGAGATGGCCGTGACGGCTTCATTATTTGGTCGGGTGATAGACCCGATTCTCAATCTCATGGTTGATTTGCCCGATTGATCAAACGTTGCTGAATGTCCGTGACTTCCCCTTCGAGCTTCGACACCGAGGTACGGATCTCGTCGCCCAACTGTTTAAGCTTCTCACCGAGCTTTTTGTTTAACTCGTCGGTGATTTTCTTAGTGTCGGCATCGATGGTGACATTGATCTCGGTCTTGAGAGAAGCAACGATCTCACGCTGGGCCTTTGTCTTCGCCTCGGTAGCGTCGATCGCAGCCTGGGCCGCACCGCCAAACGTTGTGTCGAACCCACCTGACTTCGCGCGACGATCCAGTTGTGCGTCGAACGCTTCTTTGACACCACCCAGGTCCCGGAACGATGAAAGCTTGCCAAGTTCCTCGGCCGACATCTGAGCCCCAGACTTGAGCCGGCCTGCTAGTTGGGTGATCGACATCTGGTCGCCTTCGTTCATGAGCGCGAACCGCTCACGAGCCGACAGCAGTTGATCCTTCGAGAGTTTCAACTGGGCTTCCATCTTCGAGAGCGACTCGGTTTCAGCCGAAAGCTTTTCTCGGGCCGCGTTCTTTTTCTCTTCCGAGAGTTGGCGCTCGATCGACACCTGCTGGTTCAGTAGGTCGATTTCCTCTTGTCGCGATGACCGGAGCGAAGCCTCGGTCGCCATCTTCGCAGCCGAGAACCGTTCGTCGGTGGCAGCCGCCTGCGACTTGAGTCGAGACGACTCCTTCTCAGCATCGCTCAGCCGAGACACGATCGCCGCACGCTTCTCCTCGGTCTTCATGCCTTCGAGTGAGTTCCGGAAAATAGCAGACGAGCTCTCACGAGCCGCCAGCATCGAAGCCTGCAGGGCAGTCCCAGACTGCTCGAGCCGAGCAAAGTCGTCGGTGTTCATTTGTTGGAACGAACCCGACCGTGCCTCCATCTTCTCGGTTCGCTTGATCGACTCCTGAGCAGCGAACTTGGATGCCCGACCACCGCCCAGGCCACTGCCCATGATGTTTTCAGGGAGCCAGCCGAACGGATTGAAGTCCCATCCGCCCCACCGATCAGTGTAGGAGCCGGGAGCGGCACCACCACCGACACCAGCGGACCTTGCCTGCCGAGCCATACCCAAAGCGCCCGCGCCTGCGAAAGTGGCCGACCCAGCCGCAGCTAGCGCGATGCCGCCGATTCCGAGTGCGGGTACTGTTTTCCCCAGGATCGTACCGGCCATGAATCCACCGGCCGCTTTAGCAGCCACGGGGGCCGTGGCGCCAGCCGCAGCCGACGTGCCCAGATAAGCCGCCTGACGGGCAGCCTCCGCCTTGGCCGCGTCTTCGAGGGCCTCCTTGGCCACTTTGGACGTGAACAGTGAGCGAACCCGCCCAGCCATGCCAGAGACGGCACCACCGAGCCCACCAAGCATGCCCAGCGCGTTGACGGCCTGTCCACGTGCCAGCGACGCGTTGAACCCATCCTGGGCCACCGTCGCAGCCTGGGTGGCCGATCGGTAAAGGTGCATCACCTTCTCGAGCGCCAGCATCACACGAGTTCCGCCGGACACCATGTCGAACATGGCCTGGACCTTCACCAGACCACGAGCAACCTTCTCGAGATCATCCTCGCCGGCCAGCCCCAAAGCCATGAAGCCACGGACCATTTGCATCAGCGAACCGGAAGCCTCCGCAGCCGTGGCGAACATCTCGCGGCGCATGTTCCGGAGTTGCCCCTGCAGCGACGAGTACGCATCAGCCGACATGCCCGACGCCTTTTGCACGTAGGCCGCGGTCGCCCCCTCAGATCGCACGATGCGAAGATTAGCATCCTCGTAGGCACGAGCCCGACGATCCTGTTCAGCTTGGTCGCCATTGGCCCCACCGCCAGCACCGGAGCCCGAGCCAGCACCACCAGTACCGGGTACCGGGACCGGAGCCGGCATGTTCCGAACTCGCCGATTGGCAGCCTCCTCCGCTCGAACCCGTTCGTCGATGTCATCGATGACATCATTGGTCGTTCGCTGGGAGCGATCGCGGATTATCTTCGACAGGTTTTCCTCGATCGCAGCCAGCCGCTCAGCACCAGCCTCAGCAATGCGGGTGCGCGTCGTGGTCATCGAGTGCAGAGTTTGATTGATCTCACGATTGGCGTTCGCCAGGGAAGCCACTGTCGCGTCGCTGAATCCCTTCAGGGAATCCTGGGCCCGCTTCAGTTCGGTCGCGAACGACAGCACCGAAGCCCGTGCGTCTTGATCGACCACAGCCTGCAGCACGAACTGGACATTTTTACTGGCGGAATCCATGGCTAGCCCTTGTGAATGAGGGCCATGATAGCCGCCGACTGCTCAGCTTTCTGCCGTGAATCAAATAGTTGGTCGACTTCAGAGAGCCGAGCGAACACCGAAAGCAGCCAAGTACTCGACCGCTCAGCGTCGGTCAGCATCGAACCGCCCATAACCTTAGACACCCGGTACAGTTCGAGCACCTGCTCTTCGCCAGGATCCAAGTCCGGCCTGTCTTTCCAGTGGCCCTTGGGACAGGCCCCATCAGCCGCGCCGGGTCTCATGCGTTCCCGGATCGCGTACAGTTCACAGCGGACAGTGGCAGCCTTCGGGCGCAGAATTGGCCGGCCATCGCGACCGACCTCACGCTCGCCCGTTTCATCGTCCCACATCCAGAGCCGGCATGCATCGCAGTGCCGGTATCCCAGCGCCGGGTCGAACAGCTGAATGCGATAGGCTGCTACTATTTTCCCGCCAGGGTCTCGCCGGTCTTAACGTCCTTGGCTGGGCCGGGCTTCGTGTCAGAGCCCGAAGCATTGCAGAGAATCTTGAACACCCGGAATAACAACTGCGGGCGCAAGCATCGCACGTTGTCCAGCGCGACCGCGTCCTTCTCGCTCCAGGTCTGCAGGTACTCAGCCACGAACCGAGACATATCATCGCAAGCCGATTCGTGACGGCCGGCAGCCTGCTGGATTTCGACCTTACCCTGGATCTGCTCGGTAGCCGCCGACAGCGGTGGCAGGTAGGTGAACTCGAGAGAACCGTGAATGCCTTCACGCTCAGCGATGAAACCTTCCTGAGACACGTCCGGACGGATGATGTTGGTGCGCCAATCGATCGTTTTCATGAGACTCCCCTCAAGAACAGAAGTAGTACAGTGCGAGCCCGACAAGCATAGCAAGTCCGACTACGAATAGCACTACACCCGTCGCCATCACCGGGAAGCCCCACGGTCGACCATTGGCACCGGTCAACGATCCAAGCAAGCCCAGGACGAACAGTACGACCCCGAGCAGACAAATAAGCAACCAGCCAAGCATAACTAGCTCTTTACGATACTGATCTGCTCAGCCGCAGCCGTTCGATAAGCCTCGGCAGTCAGGTCAAAGTTGATGCGACCCTTGGCAGGAATCTTCGGGCCGCCGTTGGGAATCTTCAAGTTTGCAAACGTGATGGTGTAAGTGGTCGTACCATCTGTGAACACCAACGTAGCAGCTGCCCCAGCGATGCCAGCGCGGTACAAAGCCAGCGTGTCAGAACGAAGCGCGCACTTGAACGACAACTGGACGATCGCGTCCTGAGACTCGAACCGTGTCGGGGTGATCGCGTTTTCGTACTGCTGACCGTCGATGTCATTATCGATACTCAGCGAGAACGACTGCAGCGGATAAGCCGTGCCGCTGTAGGTCAGAGCGCAATCAGAGAACAGAAAAGCCGTGCCGCACTCAGGAGCCGACGGTGTCCCAGGCCATGCGGAACCCCAGACCGACTCAGCACCACCGGTCGCCTCAGCGGTCCAAAGCAGATACTGCTTTTCAGAACCAGCGATCGTCAGCTTCGAGGGCATCAACGTGTACAAGTACTTGGCCGCGACCTTGTCGACCAGAGCGTAGTACACCGCCGGAGCTTCGGCCAGAATCCAAGGTGAACCGCCGGTGCCGGAGCCCGAGCCGAGATACCGTTTGAGCAGCCAGTCGATCTCAGTGACCGAAGCCTTCAGCGAGAACGAACCGCCGCTGGCATCCGAGAGAACACGAGCCCGACACGATGTTCGTTGACGGGTACCACGATGGCCTTCGTCCCGACCGAACTCACGCATTCCGACCAGATCGTTATCCAGGAACGATGGCCAGAGCGGATTTGTACTGATAGCCGCATTGTCGGCCAGCATCATACGGGAAGCGGTACTTTGGGACATCGCACGTCTCTCGCAACAAAGCCTGGGGAATCGTTAACACCCCAGGCATTGTCGCGTTCGGGTGCTCATTTAAGCCTGCACTTTGCGGACAATATGCTGGAACGGTGACAGCAGCAAGACACGTGTGCCATCGTCCGGATCGACATGAACCTTCAGCACTCGATCGCCTGGGACTGGGCCGTCCGCCTCCTCAGCGACACCGTCGGCTTCAGCGTACTCCTTGAACAGAGCATGGGCCTCGTCGACAGTTTCACCGTACACCCAGCAAGCCGATTCGCCACCGCGCAGGTACAGAATCACATCGGAGTACTGGGGTGCCGCCGGCGGAACGTCGAGCACCGCTTTATCGACCTCCGTCGTCTCGGATTGCGAATTTCCCTGGGAAATAGCAGCGCCAGGATGTAACGTTTCACCCTGGACCCTTCGCTTCCGAGGGCGCGGTGCGGAGTCTTCGCTGGTACCTAGATCAGTCGACATGGGATTACCTCAGTGCAGTAGCGTTCAAACGTGGAACTCGAGCGCGGACCATCACAGTGATGCCCGACACGTCAAAGTTTGCATCGAAAGCGGACGGGTCGAACACAGCACCAACGGTCGCATCCGTCATGGTGATCACCATTTGGTAGTCACCCGACACGAACCGAACATCGGTGTTCAGATCCTTGATGGCCCCAGGCAGGTATGCGTTCGACTTGTTGTGGAAGATATCAAAAGCCACCTCGAGCGCACCGGCATGCAACTCGTCGTTTATCTCGAGATCTCCATTGGACGGTTCGACGAGCACAACATAGGCCGCGAACACGATCTCGTCCAGCGTGTTCTCGTGGTAGTCCGACGTGTAAGGAGCATAGCAAACCCAGCCACCGGGAGCCCACGTCGCACCGCGGTTGTAGGCTCGCTTGCGCACAGCCCAGTTGTACCCAGATAGCTCGGCATGAGCGTTCAGAATGGTTTTGATCGCAACCAGGATCGCACGTTGACGACTAACAGCAGCCACAGTTAAGCCCCTACGAGTACTTGGAACGTTTCATCCGCGAACACCTGCAGGGCAGCATCCTGAACGGCCGGGGTCGCGTACATATACGGGCGGGCCGGAATGTTCTTGTAGCCGAATTCGTGGACCGCAGCATAAGGTACCACGTCCCCGTCGATGCCAGTCATGAGCCGCCGCCAGCCAACCATCTGAATGTGACCAGCGAGCCCGTTGTCCCGGACCGCCATCAGCAGAGCACCCGTCAGGATCAGTAGCGGGTGTGGCTTGGTGTCTTTCCGCGGAAGCCAGGGAGCACCGTCAGGGCCCTGGGCTCGCATAAAGTTCTCTTCGATGCCCTGGTGCCAGATCGGAAGCGTCGCGCGAAGCGGGCCCTCGAGAGAAGCACTCTCGAGTTGTTCGATCCAATCTCGCAGAACCACCAAAGCGTCGGAAGCCTTAAACTCGTTCGGAATCATTGTGGCCCCGACGGTTTAGTTCACGATCGTGGTCTCAATGGCAAACGGGTCGTTCGCACCATCGAGGGCTCCGTCGACGTTAGACGCGTCCTTGAGCAGGTCGTTGATTTCCTTTAGCTCACGGTACAGACCATCTTTGTAGCCCACGTGATCAACGGCCATGCCACCGCCGGCATCGGATATGTTCGCCTTGGCGCCCGGTTGGTTTGCTTCCCTAGTCAGCGTCGCGAGTTCGGAAGCGATCTCGTCGCGACGGGCCAGTAAGCCTGTGACGTAGGCACTTGCCATGATTAGGTAGCTGACCTTCGGCGACGTCGACCAGTCGCGACAGGTGGCGTCGGTGGTGCCCCATCACCGGATGGTGGCGTCACGTCGCCGGATGGAACCAGATCGACCACCACATCGTCAACGACTGGCTCGAGATCAGCGATGCGGTGGGCCCGCTGGTCGCGGACCTCGCCAATGTTGTTTAGCTCACGAGCGGTGCGGATGGCGTCAGCTTCGTCGCCACTGCATTCAACCTCGAATTCAAGACCATCTAAGTGAACACAAAAGCGAGCCATGGCACCCCTCGGAAGCAAAAGAGTCAGATCGGAAGCGACCGTTCGTACAGGGATAGTTGAGCCTCTTCCTGCTCATTTAGCGGATTACCCTGCTCACGTTTTCGGCGAATCGCTGCGAGTTGGTAAGCCCGGTTCAGATCCTGCTGCCGACGCGGGTCGACGCACTTGGCATAGATGTCGATGCCAACCGAGTCAACCTGCTTTCCGGCTCGCCGCGGGTCCTCTTTGGTCGCGCAAAAGAACCGCTTGGCCTCCGACTCGTCGCAAGCCGTGACAACGATTGCCCGCAGCGTCGGGTACTTCACGAAATCGACGGCACCGACCTCGAACTTGTATCCGCCGTTCGGGCCTTTGAATGCCTCCTTTTCATCGCGAAGCGCACGGCCACGAGCAGCCTCGTCGTTCCGCATCGACTCTTCGCGTTCCTGGAGTTCGCGCGAGCGTTCGACCAGTTCAGCCTCGGCAGCCTCGAGAGCCTCGAGCCTCGCCCGCATACCGGGCGGCAGGGCTGCTACCTCTTCCGCCGTAAAGCCCCGGAGACTTTGTGCGGGAGATTCCACAGGTAGTGGAGCAGAGCCAGCATCGCCTGCGTCGCCAGCGTTTTCAGAACCCACCACCCCACCGGTCCCATCTTGGGATCCTTGGGCCGAAGTCGACGGCGCTCCACTTCCTCCGTTTGGCTGGGCCGATTGCCCTCCACTTGCTTGTCCACGATTACCTCCCCGATTGCCACCACCAGTACTCATATCGATACCCTCTCCCCCAGACACGAAACTACCCCAGTCGAGTGAACGACCGGGGTAGTGTAAGCGTTTCGGTTTTGAAAAGCTACGGTTTACGCCGTCGACTTGGCCATGTACTTACGGTCGCGAACCGCGGGAGCACCACGCTCGGTGGCCTTCAAGCGAGTCACGATGTCGGACGTAAAGTCCAGTTCGTTGTTGGCCGGAGCCTGGATCACATTCAGTGGCCAGTTCTCCATGTATACGAACGCCTCCTTCGGACGACCATAGAAGAACGTCGAGTCGGAACTGGTTCGTTGGCGAACGTAAGCACCGGTCACGATGTTAACCGACTGGTTCAGTTGGTTACCGTTCGTGTAGGTTTGGTTGTTGGCAGAGTTGGTACCCTGGCGAACCATGGTCGCATTGACGATACGACGAGCGGTGTTCTCAAGGGCCTTTGGCACCAAGAGCGTGTCGGGAGTGATCATGATCGGTTCGCCCGTGGTCGGGTCCGTCATGACGTTGAACAGCTGATCGATCGCATCGAGCGAAGTCCAGTCCACCAGAGCGTTGGACGTCTTGGTGTTGTCGGAGCCGTACGTCGCAACCGCAGCCGCACCATTGCGACGGTACAGAGTCACGATCCCGGTCACCGCATCGAGGATGCGCTTCTCGCGATTGACAGCGATGCGTTCGCCCAGATTGCCGGCTTCCTGCTGCAGCATACCGGTGCGGTCAAAGAAGATGGCCTCCTTCGAGATGTTGAGAATCAAACCACGCTTGATGGTTTCAGGCGTGTCGATGTACTCTTCACCGAAGGTAGCGTTCGGGTAGGGGTTACCTTCGCCGACCACTTCAACGTCGTCGCCGATGCG
>ERZ869921.814-NODE-814-length-15435-cov-7.206827_pt1 | contig 15435 bp, 15 predicted proteins | sample MGYA00579310_ERZ869921 | MGnify/ENA primary metagenome ERZ869921 (study PRJEB32216, sample SAMN09231816) | wastewater metagenome | place: USA: Maryland | collected 2016-06-21 | study: EMG produced TPA metagenomics assembly of the PRJNA472060 data set (Reclaimed...
ATAGCGATTGCAGTCCCACCACCTGCGCGTGAGACCTCGACTTCGTTATACAGCAACTCAGCACCGAACACGACTGCTAAGCCCTGATACGGAATCCCTGAGCCGTCATCTGCAAAGGTGACAGGTGTTGTGGTTATCTGAGCCTGTCGGTCTTTGAATACGACTGAGCCTGTCTTGCTTATGAATAGCGGCCCTGGCTCTGATGAGGCGATTGTCTGTAGATACTGTAGAGCGTTAGCGCCTTCGGGCAATAGACCCGCTGCAACCTGTTGCTGTCCTGTCTCTATTTGAGTCCGGTCACTAGGCCATAGAACACCTGCGTTCAATAGCACTCGCTCGATGCGCTCGCCTGTAGTCTCTGCAACCGCTGACCCTGCAACCAAAGTCTGATTAGCGAACTGCGTGAAAGCGTCTGACGCAATCACGCTTGCCACCGAGTTTCCTTGAGGCGAATACGATAAGTCCCAGTCATCTATAACACCTTCGTATTGGATGACATCGTTTGAGGTAACCCTGACAGCTCGCTTAGGGATAATCTGACCGCGATAAGGTGATGCTTCATAGAGAGGGTCAAAGATGCGCGAGTTGTTGTTTAGGTTGACCTGTAGCCTTCCCGCCGAGTAGCGGTCTAGCTGGCGTGACTTGCCTCTTGAGAGTTGGATACCGAGCAAGGATGGAGAAACATCTTGGAATACAGCGCCACCGAGGATTGTCTGAGGTGCGTCAAGGATTCCATAGAAAGCATCATCTAATCTGGCAAACTCCGCACCTGGGACTTCGGATAGGTCAAAACCAATCTCGACTTTATTAGTAGCCATTAGACTCCTACGAACACTTGACCGCTAGAACGCTCGAAGCGCTTGATTGCGTCAACGATTTCACGACCAACTGTAATCGGGTCTGTTCCCATTCCGGCGTTTACTGTGATGTTGAAGGTGTTACCGCCAACCTGACCAGGGGTAGAGATACCGCCGATGTCAACGCCATACACTTCCTCAGCTAGTGCAAGCGCTAGGTTCAATGACTCGCGGTTGATGTTGGCAGCGAATGTCTCAACAAAGCCCTGAGCGATTAGCTCGGCTGCTCGCCTCTCGTTGTTTCCTGAGACTGCGACAACCTGACCATCCCTTGAGAATGATCGCTGACCTGTCACCATGTTGATGAAGCCCTGACCGAACTGACCAAGTGCCGAACCTGCTGCCTGAATTGCAGCGAGCCTTCTGATCTCTAGCGGGTCACCGAACCCACGCAAGCCCTCAGATGACCCTGCCCCAAGCCCCAAATCGGTTTCTGATGGCTTTGTGCCTGTGATGTCACCGATAGCTGCCCTAGTTGCGTTAGCTGCCTTTATAGCGGCTTCTGACGCTGCCTTAGCTGCTTGGTCAGCCTTGCCAATCATTGAGTCAAGTGAGCGAGATACGCCGTCAATGACACCCTTTAGACCGCCGTAGCTGCCCTTTAGGTCGGCAACATCTTCCTCGAAGTCTGCCTTGATGTCTTTGAGCTTGTCGCGTAGTTCAACCGCTGCTGCCTCAAGTGCGCGCTGGAAGTTGACCTGTTGCTCGACAAGTGCGTTCTCAAGCTCGATGTTTGTGTTCTTGTATAGGTCTCGCAGTTCTTTAGTTGCTAGACCCTGTTCCTCGAAGATGCGCTTGGCGAGCTGATCCATGCCACGCTCTGAGGTTGTTTCGAGTGCGCCGAATAGCTTGCGTAGTTCTGCCTGAGTCTCAGGGGTTGACTTGAGGATTGCGCTTGCAAGTTCGTTGCCTGTTTCGACTCCGGCTGACACGACCTGCTCGATGAAGGTTTGCGTGAAGCCTAGCGAGGCGAGCTGTGATGAGTTCTCGATTAGCTGGCGTGATGCGATTACGCGCTGGCGTAGGTTCTCGACAAGCGTTGTAACACTTCGCTCACCCTCTTTGCCGAATAGCTCTGAGAGGCTTGTCCCGATAGCGGTGCGGAAAGCATCCCGCAATCTGTTCTGAGAGCTTACGACAATCTGCTCTAGTCGCTTTGCGTAGTCCTCGCGCAGTCTGACAATCTGCTCGGTGTAGTCCTTGTTAGCGTTAGCGACTGCTCTGTCATAGGACTGCTGTGCGTCTGTGATTTTCTTTTGAGTTGCGCGAACTAACTTCTGAACTCGCTCAAACGCTTCCTCAGCCGCCTTCACCTGCTCAGCACGAATCTCAGCAGGGGTCTTGCCACCTGCACCGCCCCTAGTGGTTGTCGTTGTCGTTGTCGTAACTGGGTCTTTGATACCCATCATGGCGTTGTAGAGCTGGCGTTGCATACCAGCGAAGTTTCTAGCTGCCTGGCTAGTGTCACCTAGCTGACCACGCAACTTGTCAAGGCTGATGTTGTTTAGCTGGCGAGCGCTGTCTGCGGTGTTGAGGAACTGCTCGCGTGTTTGCTTGAGTGCGTTCTGTGCGTTGCTCTGGTTCTCGATGAACTCGATTGGATCGCTAGTCAGCCATTCCCAGAACCTAGAGACATCGCCCCTGAGTAGCGCGTCAATGCCCATGCCCACAGACTTGATGAACGCGATGAACGATGCAAGCGTTGTGATGATGAACTCAAGGATGTCAGCGAACATCCCCATTGTGTCAGTCGAGGCTTTGACCTGACCTTCGCCGTTGCCAAGAACCCTAATGAGTAGCGAGAACGCATCCTGAACGCCCTTGATGCTCTTGCCTAGTGGGGTTGATTCGTCAGTTGCCTCTTTGAGAACCTGAGCGATAACTTCCATGATGTCAACCAACAGAGGGCCGACATCGGCAGCTATGTCAGTTAGAACAGGTGTGAGGTCATTTATTACAACACTTGTCAAGTCATCGAAGGCTGGCAATAGTGCAGCGCCAACTGATTCCTTGATGTTGTCAAAGGCAAGACGCATCTTCTCTGACGAGTTAGCGGTTGCAGCAGCAGTCCCACCGACCTGAGTCTCTAGGGCTTCGAGGATGATGTTCTGTGCGTCAAGCATCCTGCCGGACTCAGCTAGAACCTTGATCTTCTCGCGCTCTTCGGCGGTAAAGGTAACACCCGCACGACCTAGCGCTGTGATGCCCTTGATAGGGTCTTGTAGGGCTTTACCCAACTGAACTGCGTTAGTCTCGGCAGAACCGAATCCTGCGGCTGCTAGGTCAATAGCTGCCATAGTTGCGCGATCCATAGCGCCGCCAGTTTCATCAGCGGTAGCAGCTAGGTTCTTGAAGGTTAGAAGCTTTGCCTGAGTTGCCTTGATGACCTCAGCGTCAACCGCAACAGTCAGCTCATTAGCCTCGGCAAACTTGATAAGCCTGTCGGTAACCTGACCAGCCTGGTCACCGAAGATTCCCATTGAGTTAGCAATCTGACCCAAGCGAGCGTTAGCAGTAGCAACACCCTCGGCAGCCTTTACAGCGTCAATACCAAACTTTAGAGTTGCAGCACCCGCCACAGCCACGACAGCACCGACAGCCGCCATAGCCTTTCCAATGTCAGCACCGACACTAGCGAAAGCGGCTTTAGCGTTCTTGATTCCTTTATCGTCAAAGACTGATTTGAGGACAACATTTACTGCCATTAGCTGAACTTCCTATTTGCGATGCGGTAATAATCTCTGATGATTGCGTCAATCTGTTTTTCGAACTGTGGCAGGTCACGCTCGACTGCCGGCCATGCCATACGCGAAGCTTGGCTCTGCTGGATTCCTGCCGACTGGTTTAGCCTTTGCACAAACTTAGCACCCGCTTGCCTTGAGACAGCTCGGGTCATTGTGTGGATGTTGCCATACTTGTCGCGTCTAGTGAACTCGCGGGTTCTACCTGAGTTCTTGTAACCGCCACCTGTAGAGCGCCCTGATCTACCAGCCATGTCTAGGATGTTTGCAGCAGGTGACTCAAGCCTGACCGATACAAGCGAAGTGGTCAGCGACTTACCACCAGCCTGAGTCCTGAAGCGAACCTTGGTCTTGTCTGCTGCTATCTCTCGACCCCAGCCTGTCTTGCCGTAGTTGAACCGCATACCGCTTGGTGGTTGCACCTGGCGAATTGCTTTGACGATAGGCTTCTGTGCTGCTTTACCGATCTTCTTGATGTCGCGCACGAACTGTCTTTTTAGTTCTGGCTCGATGTCACGAAGGTTTTTTTGCAGTTGCCGGATGTCACCGACAGAGTAGGTCGGCTTGCCTGTGCCTAGTATTGGTAACTGAAACTCCATGCGAACCGCCTTCTTTACCATTCTACCTTGTTAGCGTTTTGTTACTTTTGGTGTTTGACATTTCGAAATGACAAGCCTTAGTATCTAACTACACCTAACGAAAGGGAAATCATGGGTGCGTCAAAGGAAGCATTTGCACAGGGAGTCGAGTCAGTCTTTGAGATGACTCCGCCAATCATTCAAGGCGAGCAGGTCTATACCGCTGATCTAGTCTTTGACTACATTATGGGTATCGGTGATGGTCATGATGACTGGTTGAGGATGTTAGAGCATCACCTATTTGCGGCCTACGGAACTGACACCGCTGACTTTTTAGCGGATTGGTGTGGCCAGTTTGCAGCAGCTATCGGCATCTTTACCGGACAGCTAACGACTGATGACGGATGCACCGCCAACTATTTTGACATGCTGGCTTTCAGCTACCATCACACGCCTCGGTCTTTTGCTAAAGCCCTAAGCGCCTTTGGCTTGACTGACAGCGCTGTGCAGGGAATCATCTACCTACTGGCTGGCAGACTGCTAGACGCAACCGAGCAACTGCACATTGTCAGGTTCGAGTATCTAAACCGCTAGGCAAGACTAAACCCCTGCCGATTGACAGGGGTTCGTCTAGTTGCGCTGTGATCTCCATACAAGATACCTGCCCATTGTCCAGAGCATCCTGTCGGATTCCTGCATTAGCAGACTTGGTGCGATTCCGGTTTCACAGGCTAGCGTTGCTATGTACCAATGCGCCGATGAATCGCCCAAGCCTACTATTTTGGGTTGCTTTGACTGACTCCAATGCCTTCGATTGTTTCCAACCAAGCATCGAACTCTAGGTCTGTCTTTCCCTGACGCTTTAGCGCGGAGTAAGCCAAGAAGAAAAGGTGCGTTAGCTTCATCTCTTTTTCCAACTTAGAGATTGAAATGTTGAACTTCTCTTCGAACTTCACGATGTCAGGTGCAGACGCGGTGACCTCTTGAGTCTTGCCGTCTTGCATCTCAATTGCGAGATTCATTCTCATTTGTAGGTTGTCCTTCTGTTATTAGGCGGTTGCGCGAGTAACTGGGCCAGAGATAGGCCAAGTGACATTCTGGGTAGCCAAGTCACCAACAGCGCCCGCGATTGGGGTGAGGTTGTTGACATTAGCAACGAAGGTGTAAATCGGGTTTGCGCTTCCGGTGACAGTTCCAGCAGGGCGAACAGTAACAGTCGCTAGAGTGCCGAATAGCGCCCATAGTGATCCGTCAATAGCCGATGCTGCGAAGTCGTTGTGGAAAGCAACTGTGAAAGTTCCCTGCTTTAGACCGGAAACCTCAGAGCGCCACGATGACCCGAAGGCGGTGGTTTCTACTGAGTCGGCTGAGACATTGATCTCAACCTGGTTGATGTTCGCAGAGTAGTCAACGGCACCGATGGTGGTAACTACATCTGTGAGAACTAGCTTTGCCATGTTTTCTCCTAATTAGCTTGCAAGCACTCTAACGGCGAACTCCGCCGCTAGATAGGTTGTGTCATTTATGAGAACGCTCCCATAACTTGACATTTCGGTCACCACAACATCGAACGCGTTTCCGCTGAGTGTCCTATTAGATTCTATCGCCTTCTTGACACTCGAGGCAGAATCGCTTGAGCAGTAGCCGTCTAGGTTGCGTTGTGCGGTGCGCTCGTCTGCCCTACCAACCACGACCTGAACTGCGAAAGTGTATTCGGTCATTCCGTTGCGGAAGTCTTGGTGATACTCAGCGCGAACGAACTGCACGATTGCAATCGGCGGGTTTGGGTTGTCGGGGATGTCTAGTGAGGTGCGAAGCCCTGAGATAGTTCCCAGGTTAGTTGCAAGCCCTGTGCGGAGAAGCTGGATGTCAGCCACTAGCCGACCCTTACTCTGCGGAAGCGTGTAATCATGTGCTCGACATCTGGGTCGAGGCGAACGCCTACACGCATTGAGCCTAGCTCGCCGGAGATGATTCCTAGCGGTGAGTCGTTTCTCTTGTAAATGCGGCTAGCAAGAATTACGGCCGCCTGAGATACCGAAGCTGGGACAGAGTTCCATCCCCAGATTCCTGTGACCTTGACAGTAGCCTCTCCACCGAGAGTTTGGAAGGTGTAATCACCGATTGCTCTGATTCGGGTGGCAGGTGAATACGCGCCGTCAACATAGCCGTTCAATGGCTCTAGCTGATAATCCTCGGTTGTCCAGTTGATTGTGTAGCTGGACTGGGTGTCATCTGCCGAAGTCGTTAGCGAAGTCAGGGTGACTAGATCGTCAATGTCAGTAACGAAAGAATCGCGCGGTGCGAAGTAGCGAGTCTGTGAGGTGGTCTTGCCAAAGCTCCTAGCGCAGAAAGCGTCAATCGTTTCCTCGGCTGCAAGAATCGCCTTGTTGATTAGAGCATCGTCAATGTTGTCTGTGATGCGTAGAGAACTCTTGACCTCAGATAATGTGCAGTAAGTTGCCATGTGTCTATTCTAACTTAGAGAAGGTCTAGCTCTTTGGCTAGGCGAGTCAGGGACTCGTAGCCCTTAGATAGAACTTCTGGGCCGTTGAGGATGCTAGAGACTGTCTTACGGGTTAGACCCCTGTCATAGATGATTCGGATGATGTCGCTGTCAAAAGCCCTTACACCCACCTTGTAAGCCCGCATGGCTAACGCCCAGTCTGCAAAGCGTTGCCCTCTAGGGAATCCACCTGCTGCAATAAACAAATCCCTACGCATAGGCTCAGCGCCCACCATAGTCCACGCCTTACCGATGTTCTCGCCGTTCCATCTGCTGTTAGATACCTCGCCGCCGTCTAGGTCTTGTATGCGATCAGTTATCAGGTTGCATCCTTGGCGGTCAGCTTCGTCAATGTCGTTTAGCGCTTCGGGTAGAAACAGGTCATCAACATTACAGATAGCGAACCAGTCAGAGGTTGTTAGCTGAATAGCGATGTTCCAAAAGTCGGCGTATTCCGTAGCGTTGCAATTGACAACACTTGCGTTTTTCATTCCGGCAGGAATCGAATCCCAAGCAGCTTGCCAGTTAGCCGAGTCTGTGACAATAACAATCTCGTCAGGCTGACGCTGTAGCGACTGAACGCCACTCCACCATCTAGGCAAGAAGTCGGCATAACCCGAACCCCAGAGCGCTAGGGGAAGCGCTACTGTAGGCGAGTCTTTAGGAACGGAATCCAATACTTCTCCCATACTGTCTCGATGTCGAACTGCTTAGCAAAGTCCACAGCCTCGGTAGAGTCTCCGCGCTCGCAGTAAGCCTTCTCGAGTGCTGCGACCATGCTAGGGATTAGGGGAATCTGGAAGAAGGACTTTTGCGCCTCATCCCAGAAAGGCTGACCCTCGACCATTAGAGAGTCCTCGCCTAGTAGATCAGGGGTCGCAGTCCAACTAGCACCGATGACCTTTGTGCCACACGCCTGAGCCTCGATAGCAGGAACGCCAAAGCCTTCGCCATAGCTTGCGTGTAGCAGAACATCCATGCCTGTATAAAGCGCCGCCATTTCCGCGTCTGAATACCCAAAGCGCAGTCGCTCGGTGTCAGGGAACAAGATTGACTCTTTAGGAATCCCACAGGCGCGAGCTAGGTCTAGCAGGTTGAACCCACCATAAGCGCCAGTTATCTCGCTGTGAACATAGAGCTTGGCTTCGGGTCGAGTCTTTAGGAACACTGCAAACGCCATAAACGCCTCAGCGAAAGCCTTGCGGTGCATAGAGCCGTTAGCCTTGTTTGCTGCCACCATGCCGATAAGGAAGTCATCGCCAACGCCGTAGTAATCCCTGACGCTCATTCCCTCGATTGTGTGTGTTGGCTTGTAGACCTTTGTATCTACAGCGTGAGGAATGTAAGTGCTTTCGATTCCGGCTCGCTCGAAGCATCTCTGCCCGAAGGGTGACATTGAGAGGGTGTGAACATTCGGCTGTTTTGCCCAAGCCAAGACTTTAGGTGGCAGGGTTAGGTGGTCAACCGGAGTCCAAGAAACAATGTCGGTCTTGATGTCTAAGCCGAGATACACCCAAGCGTCATACAGCGTCAGGATGAAGTTAGGCAGGTCACGCCCTGCTAGGTGGTGTTTGTGATAAGGCTCTAGGACATCTCCGCTATAAAGGGTCATGCCTCGCGGATAGTGAGGTATCTGTCCGAACTTAGTTTGAAGCTTTGTAGGGCTTCCCTCTAGTCCGTAGTTAGAAAGCGCTGCGACATCTATGCCCGCGCGTTTCATGCGCTCGACAACCATCATGCCCTGAACGCCGTATCCTGTGGGAGTGCCTGGGGTATTTGAGGCTAGTGAGACTACCCCTTTTAGTTTGTAGGTCATGCCAAAACTCTAGCAATAAAAACTAGCCCTTGCTATCTAGGGCTAGTAAATGGCTCACTCTTTGCGTTGCTGCTGTGAGTCCGGCTGCCAATACCGGTATAGCTGCCTATGCCTTATTCTTTCGCGAAAGAACTTGACACTTTTATTCTACTTAAAAAGACAGGCCCCGCGCAACCTACAACGCGGGGCCTGTCGGCTTTATTCAGTCAGAAACTAAGCTGCGTTTCCGATGAAGGCTCTTACATGGGCTGAGTGCGTGAGTGCGCCATCGAGCCTAATCATGAATCTCCAGGTGGTTAGATCCTGGTTGAAGGCATAGTCCTGAGACGATGCAACCTGGATGCCACCTGCAACACGAACCTTGTAGCTCTGTAGGTCACCGAACAGAACTGAGCGAGCACCTAGAGCGACTGCTGCGACATGTGGGTTCTCCACAACGCGGAAGCCAGCGAAGGTGTCAGGGTAGCCAACGCCTACCTGGTATAGGTAGTTGCCAGCGGTGTCCTTGAGCTTACGCATAGCACCGATGGTCTGGCCGTTAGCCATAAATCCGGCACCTGGAAGCCTTCTGACACTGCCATCGACCGAGTACGCGAGATCGATGAGGTTGTCAGCGGTGAAGCCACCCTGAACAGCAGTTCCACCAGTAATACCAGAGCCAGCGGCTACAGAGATACCAGTTGGGACAGTGGTTCCGGTTCCAAGGGTTAGCGCCTGGTTTACAGCGAAACCGATTGCGTTACCTGCCTGGCGAGCTAGGTGTGCACCTAGGTCGAATCCAGCATCGGTGACTAGCTCGTTAGCAGCCTGGATTAGGAAGGCATACTTCTTAGCTCCAAGGGTGATGCTTGAGTAAGTCGGGCTTGATGCGCTGATTGCAGAACCAGCAGCGGTTAGAGCTGCGGTGCTGTAAGCGGTCAAGGTTGGGATGGTCAAGTCCTCGCCAGAGGTGGTGTTGATAACCTCTGAGGTCTCCAGCATTGGGCCAGATAGACGAGCAACATCAAATACCTCGTCAAAGAATGACTTTGGAACGGTGTTTGCGGATGGGACTAGGGTGCGCTTGCTGAACTCGTGTGAGCGAACCTCGCCGGTAGCAATACCGCGAAGGATGTCAGCAGCGGAGCGCTCCTCTGATACAGATGGGATGAAGCCCTTGGCAGCAACCGAAGCCTCTACCTTGCGCTCTTCTGCGCGGGCAGCAACCTCGATGGACTGGTCAGCCTTGCGGATGTCAGCCTCAATGCGGTCAATCTTCTCTAGTTCAGCAGCGTCAAGTCCGCGACCCTCGGCCTCAGCAGAGTCAATAACATCTCTGATCTGCATGGTCAAGTTAGCGCGGAGTTCGTGCTGAGCCTTGATGAACTCAGACATTATGTCTCCTTATAGTTTCGTTTAGGGATACAGCGGCGTTGACGCTCAACTGAAACGCGACAGAGGTTACTCACTTTCGCTAACTAAAAGTCTATAACAAGAGTGCATGACAAAAGTTGTCAAGGGACACTAGACAAAAAGAAACCCCGCCGGCGAAAGGGGAAACTCCGGCGGGGAAGAAGCGCTCAGCTTGGCAGCGAGTGGCTAGAAGGGGGAAGACCTAGCGAATCTCGGCTGGCTTGGTTACGCGCGTTTCTTTTTCCGACCTCTCCGATGAGGTGGTCGAGTCCAGGTCAACGATAGCCTGAGCCATTTCATCGGCTAGGTCTTTGATGACTCCGGAAACTGGATCGCCCGCAACCTTTAGGATTGCAGCCTTGATAGCGTCTTTGCTTGCCATTAGATAATTCCTTTGGTTAGTAGTGCTAGTTTAGCCTTCTTGAGTTGCAACATTTCGTAGTTGCCTTTAGGTTCTTCTGACTCCGGCTTCGGTGCTAGTTCACCGATAACGCGTGACAGCATCTCCGATTCCTCGGCTGTGATGGACTGACCATCCTCAACCTTTAGAAGTGCGTCAGCTAGTGCGTCTGCGTCAATGCCTGTGCGCTGTGCTACAGCGTCAAGAGCGCGAACTGCAACTGTGCCAGTCGTGGCGGTGTAAGCGGGCCAAGCGACAAGGCTGACTTCGTGCAGACGGACATCCTTTAGGGTGCGCTGTGATCCATCGCTAGACCAGTCATCCCTAACTACTGAGAAGCCAAAGCTCATCGAGTCAATGTCTCCGCGCCTTAGTAGCTCTGCGACATCGCGCCCGCGTGATGTGTTAGGCAGAATACCCTCAACCCTTAGTCCACGCTCATCCTCGTAAAGCTTTAGAGTCTTGGCTCTAGTTGAACCTAGAATCTCGCCGGCATCGTGATTCCACAGGAACTTGATGTCATTACGAGCGCGAAGCGTTTTCTTGAACGCTCCCCTAGCGATAGTCTCGGTGAAAGGTAGTGGCTCGCTAGGGCTGTCAAAGATAGCCGCGTAGCCTGTGAAGCTCATTCCGTTAGCTTCCTCGCGCACTTCAATCTGTGTGACATTAGTGCGTGTTTCCATTTTGCTCAAAGCTTCGCCCTTCGCTCTGCCTTCATTTTCTTCTTCAATCCTAGCAACTACGCCTTGTGCATACTCCATAGCTCGGCGAGCTGATGCCTTACTTGGCCCTGATCCCCAAAGCAAGTGAGCAACTACACCAGCACTAGGATAATCAGGGGAATCAGGTCGAGCGGCGGGTGCATCCAAATCAGCCATGTGGCGAGCAATCCAAGCGGCAATCCGAACCCACTTGTCAGCGGTGACATTTCCTGCCGCCATCGCCCTAGCCTCGCGAACAGTTCTCTCAACCAGTCCATCTCCAGCCAATCCTTGTTCGTAGTAGCGCAACCCTTGGCGGGCAGCGGCTCTCATGTAGGCTGGCGGGGTTAGGTTTACTTCTCGGACTTCTGGCTGGCAGACTCCACAGTTTCCGGTGCAGTCCTCGCAGATTTCGCGTTCTTCTTCGTCATCGTCTGACTGCCAAGCGTTGCAGTAGTAGTCTCCCCTAACGAAGTCTGACCATCGTTCGCACCAAGCTCGGTCACCTTCTGGACTGACTCTTTCTTCGTCATAGAAGTAGCAGTTGCCACAGGCTTGGCCTTCGGGGACATCTTCTGAGAGGGCAGGTCTGTAGTTGTCTGGGAGCTGTCGTTGTTGTGGGGGATTCCTGTCGGACTCGGTATAAGTGCCACCTGGCTCAATTCCTTCTGCAACTGATACGCCGACCATCGCCTCAATTGCTTCTTGCTTGTTACTGTGGCACGACATCATCGAGCCATCTTCTTTGACTACTGCCCAGCCTGAACAGCTAGGGGAATCATTCCAAATAAAGTAGGGCATCAATCCTGCCTAATTGTCAAGACACCTAGCGTCAGCCCGTTCGGGTCGCTAAGTGCGTGTAGTGAATCGCCTGGCATAAGATGTAAAACTTTTGACTCACCTGGGTCTAGGTGAATTGAGTTGGTTAGCGTTACGCCTGAGTTGCCAATGTAAATGTAGTTGTTTGAGCTTTTATTTTGATTGTGCAGGTGAACTTCCTGCGGCATTGTCGAAGGGTTTACGACCTGTTGCCTAACAGTATTTGAGAGGGTAAACGCTGCGTTCGTAATCATTAGACCTCGTAAGCGCTCTGTGGATCTTCTGGGTCAATCTGAGCGATACCCTGCAACATGACTGGCGGGACTCCGGTGTGCTGAATAGGCTCTAGTCCCATAGCTGCAAGAGTCTCGGCAGGGTCAAAGCCAGAGTTGATTAGACGCTGTGCCATTAGCACTCTGCGATCCTCTGCAACTAGCTCGGCTGCGCTGATGTCAATGTTCTGTAGCGGAACGCGAGTGATGTCTCCGCCCTCTACTGCTGGCAAGTCCTCAAGTCTGCGAACATCGTTGATTGTCATCCAGCCAGAGGTTAGAGCTTGTGAGTAAGCGCTGAATCGTGAGGTTGCGTCACCGCGTAGAAGTCCGTCAAGGCTGAACTTGATAAAGGCGTTTTCTCCGCCTGGCTCGGCAGATAGCAGAGTCGAGAACGCGTTTTCGATGATGCTAATCAGTGGTCTGATGCAGTGGCTGACCCAAGCGATGTTGTTTTGTTCGACTGATGCGTAACTCGTTGTGCCTGGAAGTCCTAGCAGGTGAGGTGGAACTTTGAACGCGCGAGCGACATCCTCGACAGCCATCCTGCGAGAGTCAATGAACTGCGCCTTGTCGTTCTCTAGGTTGGTAGATACGAACTTCGCACCTGCCGATAGAACGCCTATCTTGTGCGACTTCCTAAAGCCACCATGACGCGCAGAGAATCCGTCTGATAGATCGCGAGCTTGCTCAGGGGTCAGGTTGCCAGGGAACTCAATGTGTCCGGCAGTTGATACGCCCTGACCGAAGAACCTAGCAGCGTAGGACTCTAGCGCGATAGCCAACCCGAAGTTGTCCTTGAGTGACTCGACTCGGCTAGTGCCTCGAATGTGTCCAGGCTTGAGGGTGTCAATCAGGTGCAAGACTTCCTCAGAGCTAAGCAACGTGTCGCTTGACTGTAGGCGATACATCACGCGCCCGATGCCGTTGCGAGTGACCTCGACATCTAGCGGGTTGAGAACCACTAGGTTGATAGGTCTGCCCTGAGCGTTTCTGAATACTCGAACAAAGGCGTTGCCATCTAGCAAGAGTGAAATGATGACTGAGTTATAGAAAGGCTCTTTGCTAACTAGGTCAATGTCAGGCTTGGTCACCCAGGCTGGCTTTGGTCTAAAAGCCCTGCGCTCACCATCTAGGCGAATGTAAGCGTCAAGCGGTAGGGATGCGATTGTGTCAGCGATCAGCGAGACGGCTGAGAAGATTGCATTGACCTTGAACACCGAGTCTTGCGAGACATAAGTGCCGGACTGATTAGCAAACTCAATGTCTGCTCCCTGACCCCAGAGAGTCTGAAAGCTAATTGACCTGCGGCTAAACCTATCGAAAATACCCATGACCGCCTACACGAAAAATTGAGGAACTAGTGGTTCTTCTTCTATTCTACTGACAGTTGCCCTATCGAAAGCGAGAACGACTGCAACAGCCGCGTCAATCCTGCGTTGTGATGCGCGATTCTCTTTTACGATACGCGGGCCGAGTTGGTCAATCTTTACCACAGCGTTAGACAAGTGGCGAGCCAGAAGTGGGTTGCCGTCATGGATTAGCTTCTGATCAACTACCGCGTCATAGAACTTGGAGCAAGCCGGAACCATACGCCTCGCGTTGGTGCTGGGATACTCCACAATCGGATACCCTTCCTCGGCTAGAACTTGCATTGTGCGAGTCCAGCGGTAGGGGTCGCAGGCTATTTCCTTCACGCCTGGGTTGTCTCTGACGAATTGCCGGATGCGCTCCTCGACCTCTAATACATCTACGCGCCAAGTGTCATCGTGAATCTGCGGGTCTTTCTCCCACGCTCCGACAATACCGACCTGCGGAATGTCCTCGATAGTTGCATAGGTCACAACAGTTGCGTCACCGGAAAACGACCCGTCAAGGCCGAGAATGTAGTCCTTGCCTTCTAGTGTGGTCTCGCCTGCGCAAGTGTCCCACGCGCCAGTAGGTAGCCAGCTGAGCTGTGATGAGACCCATTGGTTACAGCGCTTAGTGCGGAACTCTGCCTCCGGTGTGCGAGCAACCATTGACTTGAAATCCTCTGGCGAGTTCAATACTCCATAGCCAGGGTTACCCGCAATCCAAGCTTCTTCCGTTCTGTGATCTGCCTCTGGCGGGGCTTCCCACCATGCGCCAAAGAACGATGGGTCAGGGGTTTCCCCAGCAGCTACTCGCTTTAGGTGATTGTATAAACCGTAAGCTGTGCTGTCTTGCCCAGTCTGGTCACTCTTAGTTCCGGCAGTCGTGGTTGCAATCATTAGGGGTTGCCTTCTGCTTGCCATAGATAGCTGCATAACATCCCACATTTTGCGATCTGGAAGAGCGTGAATTTCGTCAAAGATGACGCAGCTGGCATTGAGACCTTCGGCTCCGAAGGATTCGCTTGCTAGAACTCGCCATACCGAACCAGTAAGCGGGAGTTCAATAGCATCGCGGTAAACCTTGGTCATGGCACTTAGGTCTGGGCTTGCCTCGATAAGTTTGCGAGCATCGTTGAAGGTGATTCGCGCTTGGTCTTTAGTAGCCGCGCAACTGTAAGTCTCGCCACCCTCGTCATGCATGAAAAGCGACCATAGTCCGATTCCGGTTGCCAAACTGCTTTTGCCATTCTTTCGACCCATGCCCCAATAAATAGTGCGATGTTTGAATAGTCCATCTTCGTCAAGAATGAAGCTCTGCCTAAGAAGTTCTTTCTGCCAGTCTTGGAGCTTGATTGGGTGTCCAACTGCACCTGCTACCGAGTCTTTGGTCAGCGTAACGAATGACTCAATAAACTCAGCGACTTCATCGCCTCTGGACTCAGCACCTTCGGGAATGGGTGTGAGCCAAGTTGGTGGCCAGCTCATAAGACTTTCCCCTTGTCGTAGGTGTTTATTCTAAGCCCTTCTCCGAGCCATCATTTCCTCTAGCTTGCTCTGACGCTTGACTTCTGCAAGTCCCAGTCGAGTTCTGTCAGCCGGAGTAAAGCCAAGCAACCCAAGGTTGGTGGCAATCATGCGCTCAAGATCGTTGAGCTGTTTGTATAAGTGCCAGTCCTTAGTCTCGGCAATCTCAGCCTTGAGATCTTCCCTGCGGTCTAACTGCTCGCAAGTCAGCATTAGGAAGTGAGCATCTGTTCTGCCAGAAACCCAAAGGTCACCTTCGGCAAAGACAGAATCCCATAGCTGTTTGCCAGCAAACTCTAGCGGTCTGAATGGTGGAACATAGCCACCCTGCAAAGGCATCAGTGAACCTGGCTCTGGCAACTTCTCTTTGCCTGGGTTGCCGAGCTTGCGCTTTAGCTCTATCGGTTTAGCTGGATTAGGCATGTTTTCTAGCCTACCAAGAAAAACTGCTAACTCCGCTCGCACAACAGGACT
>ERZ869921.815-NODE-815-length-15431-cov-13.793379_pt1 | contig 15431 bp, 23 predicted proteins | sample MGYA00579310_ERZ869921 | MGnify/ENA primary metagenome ERZ869921 (study PRJEB32216, sample SAMN09231816) | wastewater metagenome | place: USA: Maryland | collected 2016-06-21 | study: EMG produced TPA metagenomics assembly of the PRJNA472060 data set (Reclaimed...
GCAAGAGCAAATGGCCACTATACTTGCTGCTGTTGGTGAAAAAAAACCCCGTAAATCGAAAGCGGTAGCCACAGAGGAAGCTTAATATGTCATCCAATCTACTCCAATTAGTTCAACAAGTAACTTCTGAACTAAACCTTGCCGTGCCAACTTATGTTGTTGGTAACACTAGCCAAGATGTGCAACAGATTCTTGCGTTAATGAACCGTGCTGGGTATGACTTGCTGAAAGAGCATGATTGGCAAGCATTGGAGCTAGAGTATCGTTTCTACACAACGGCAATAACCACAACTTGTGACACCATCAACAATACTTATGACTTATTGAATGTTGCTGATACCACAGGTTTGGATAATACTTATTCAATCGTTGGCACAGCTATCCCTCAAGATACCTATGTAAATTCTGTTACTGGATCAACCGTTACCACTACACAGCTTGCTTCTGCAACGAGTGTTGGTGGTACGGTTACCTTCAGTAAGACCATCTACCCGTTGCCACCTGATTACGAAACAATTACAGATAATACCCATTGGGATAAAACAAAACATTGGCAGATGCTAGGCCCTGTCGATGCTCAACAATGGCAATGGCTCAAATCAGGCTATATTTCAACAGGCCCACGGGTTCGTTGGAGAATTTTAGGTAATACATTCCAAATTTGGCCACCTTATAACACCAAAGAATACCTAGGCTTTGAGTACCGTTCTAAAGGTTTTGTGCGTAGTGCAACAAATCAAGTTAAGAACAGCTTTACAGCCGACACAGATACAACAGTTTTAGACGATACAATTATGGTATTGGCTACAAAGCTTAAATACTTCCAAATCAAGTCGTTTGATACTACCGCATTGCAACAAGATTATCAGCGTTATCTCAGCATTGCTAAAGCTAACGACAAAGGTTCAGCCACATTGTCATTCGCTCCACAACCAAGTGCTGTATTGATTGGATGGGCTAACATACCAGACACAGGTTACGGCAGTTGATTATATATGGTTCTCTGTGATACACTAACTATTCCAATGATTAATTTAGGGATAGTTATGCCAAGAAATTATGTTAGAAAAACAACTAATTTAACAATGTCAAAAGCATTTAGAGCTTTACCTTTTTGGGATAGGGTTAATGCTCAATTGGATATAAAAGATGACGGATGCCATATATTTACAGGAAGTAAAGATGATTGCGGATACGGAAGAATTAACAAAGATGGCAAATTAATTAGGTTACATCGTGCAATGTGGGAAAAACATTTTGGCGAAATTCCTACAGGGCTTGTGATTATGCACAAATGCGATAAACCAGCTTGTATAAACATAAATCATTTGCAAATTGGTACGCAGTTAGACAATGTTCGTGATATGTGGTCTAAAAATCGTGGCGTTAGATTGTTTGGAAATACAAACGCAAAAGGAAAATCAATAAATACTGGTTCTTCTCATGGGAGATCAATATTTTCAGATGAACAAGTAAAATACATTAAACAAATGCTTTTATTGGATGGGTCGTCAAAAATGACATTAAAACTTGCTTCTGAATTTAATTGCAGTAAAGCCGCCATTAGACATATAAAAAATGGCACAAGGTGGTCGCACATTAAGGTAGAAGCATAATGCCAGTACCTAAAAAGTTCTCTGCCCAAACAACTTCTGTACCTGCACCTATTGGTGGATGGAACGCTAGGGATTCCCAAGCGAACATGAACCCAATGGATGCTATTCAGCTTGTAAACTGGTATCCAACCCCTACAGATGTGACCATGCGTAAAGGGTGGACACAATCTAGCTTATTAACAACACCTACAGGCGTAGTAGCTATTAGCACTATTACCCGTGTAAGTACGGTTGCTACGCTAACAACAAGTTCAGCACACGGACTTTCAACAGGTAATCAAGTTTCTATCTCAGGTTGTACGCCTTCCGCTTACAACGGAGTGTATACAATCACCGTAGTCAACAGTACATCATTCACCTACACAATGGCTTCTGTTCCTGCTGGTAGTGCTTCAGTAGTAGGTAGTTATGAAAAAGGTATTACAACGCCTGTTAATACTTTGATGAATTACACCGAAGTGGGTGGTTATAAGCTATTTGCTGCTGCTGGTAGCACTATTTATGAAACTGCGGTAAATCCAGCAGTTCGTGTATTTACTGGCTTAAACAGCGATAAATTACAGTCCGTCAACATAACCAATGCTGGTGGCCATTTTCTAGTAGCTTGTAATGGCGTTGATCCTGTAATGATTTATGACGGTACACAATGGTTTTTTGTAGCTACAACTACTACTGCATCGACTATCTCAAGTATTGCCCGTACAAGCCCTTCTGCAACGGCAACGGTTACTACTGCAACTGCACACGGTTTAGTAACAGGCAACAGAGTAACCATTACAGGTGCTTCAGAGGCCACATTTAACGGTACTTTTGTCATTACGGTTACGGGTGGAAGTGCTTTTACTTACACTTCAACTGGAACTACTACAGCAACTTCTGTAACAGGTGCATACACAACGATTGGTATTACAGGCGTTAATTCAAACACCTTTATTGGCGTAAACCTGTTTAAAAATCGCTTGTACTTTACTCAAAAAGACGCATTAGCTTGTTGGTATTTAGATGTAGATGCTATTGGTGGCCCAGCTTCACCCTTGTATTTTGGTGGAATTGCCCGTAATTCAGGCTATTTGCAAGCAATGGGTACTTGGACACTAGATGCTGGTCAAGGTGCTGATGATTATGCTGTATTTGTGACTAGCATGGGCGAAGTCATGGTTTATAACGGCACAGACCCTGACAATGCTGATACTTGGGCATTAAAAGGTGTATGGCAACTAGGTCAAACATTCAGCCGTAGATGTTTCTTTAAATATTCAGGCGATTTATTGCTATTAACGCAAGACGGATTAGTACCTTTGGCTTCTGCCTTGCAATCAAGCCGATTAGACCCCCGTGTAAACCTTACAGATAAGATTTATTTTGCTGTAAGTCAGGCTGCAACCCTTTATTACGACCTTTTTGGTTGGCAAATTAACTATTACGCTAGTGAAAATATGCTCATTTTGTCCATTCCTACTAGTACAGGCATGGAACAGTTTGTAATGCACACTATTACAAAATCATGGGGTAGATTCACAGGTATTCAAGCTTATTGTTGGGAAGTATCAGGCGATGCCGATATGCACTTTGGCGGTGATGGAGTTGTAGGTATTTTCTACGAAAGTTATTCTGACAACGGTTCAAACATTACAGCTACTGCACAACAAGCTTACAGTTATTTTGAAAGGGCTGGCCAATTAAAGCGTTTTACATTGGTAAGACCAATCCTTCAATCTACTGGTGGTGTACCCAATGTTGTATGCGGTTTGAGCGTAGACTTTGATACACAATCTCAATTAGGTTCAGTCCAATTTAACCCAAGTACCTTAACAGACGGTGTTTGGGATACATCGAGATGGGATAACGCTAACTGGTCGGGTGGTCTAATTACAACTAAAGTATGGCAAGGTGTTACAGGATTAGGCTTTGCAGGTTCAATTAACTTAAATGTGGCAAGTAGGGGCATTGAACTTCATTGGGCATCAACTGATTATGTGATGGAAGCTGGGGGCGTACTGTAATTGCGTAGAGTTACTACTGAAAATCAGGAATTTATGCGGTCTTGGGTTGAACGCATACTATTTCAGAAATTTGGTGAAGAAGCTAAGTTTATAGGGCAAGAAATAGACGGTAATTTAGTAGCTGTAATAGCATTTACTAACTTTATCCCTAACGCTTGTGCTATGCACATAGCTTCTGTTGGTGATAATTGGATGTCAAAAGATTTATTGTGGGCGTGTTTTGATTACCCCTTTAACAAATTGGAAAAAAAGGTTATATTAGCGACTATGGAAGCGTCTAATGACGAAGCCGTAAAACTAAACCGACACCTTGGTTTCCAAGATAAAGCGTTAATTGAAGATGCCCATGAGAATGGGGATTTACTTTTAATGGCGATGAGAAAAGAAGATTGCAAATGGATTAATCTTAAATGCTCATTGCGTAAGCAACTAGGAGATTGATATGGGCGGTGGTGGCGGATTATTAGGTGGCGTTACAGGGATGCTTTTCGGTGAACCCGATGTTCCTGCAACTCCCGATTATGCTGGTGCAGCAAAAGAAACTGCACAAGGCAATTTAGATGCCGCTAGAGCTGCGGCTGCTTCCAATCGTGTTAATCAAGTAACTCCTTACGGTTCTCTTAATTATGCTGTTACAGGCAAAGACCCATACGGTAATCCTACATGGACAGCCACAACATCATTAAGCCCTGAACAACAACAGTTATATAACTACGATGTTCAAAGCTCTTTAGGCCTTGGTAGACTGCAAAACACAGGCTTAGACTATGTCAATAGAATGATTAGTCAGCCGTTTAGCACTAGTCAATTACCTCAGTTATCTAGCCAATTAAATGCACCTCAATTCACGCAATTAGGTCAAGCTGAAGCTATGCAACGCAATCTTGATAATCAAGGCATGGCTGGTTGGGATAGAGCCACAAATTTATTAATGGAGCGTATTCAACCTTCATTGGATCGTCAGCAAAAGACTTTGGATGCTCAATTAGCTAACCAAGGCATTATGCGTGGTTCACAAGCTTATAACCAAGCTCAACAAGATTTAGCTCAAAAGCAAAATGATGCTAGAACTCAGGCTGCTTTGGGTGGTCAACAAGTTCAACAGAATCTATTTGGTCAAAGCTTGCAAGCTGGTCAATTTGGCAATACAGCTACTCAACAAGATTTTGCTAACCGTCAAGCTCAATTGCAGATGAACAATGCTCTTGCTCAACAAGGCTTTGGCAACCAAGCTCAACAAGCTCAATTAGCTAACCAAGCCCGTGGTCAAGGTTTCCAAGAATTGGCTTATCAGCGTAATGAACCAATTAACACGCTTAACGCTGTTCGTTCAGGTTCACAAGTTACAACGCCTAACCAGTTCTATGTAAACGCACCGCAACAAGCTACAACTGCTGGTGCTGATATGTTAGGTGCGGCAGGTATGACAGGTAATGCTGCAATTGCTGGAGCTAATGCACAAAACGCAAATCGTAACGCAATGATGCAAGGTTTATTTAGTCTTGGTGGTGCTGCCATGATGTCTGACATTCGCACAAAAGAAAACATTAAGCATATTGGCTCAATGGCTAATGGCTTATTTGTTTATGAGTTTGAATACAAGCCTGAATGGAAAGCTGAAGCTGGTCATGGTAAGTTTGTAGGTGTAATGGCTCAAGAAGTTGAATTAGTGCAACCTCAGGCCGTTATAACAAGACCTGATGGTTACAAGATGGTTAATTATGGAGCGTTACAATGAATGACTATCCAATGATGCAAGATTTAAGTGGTATTGCTCCAACAATGCAAAACACGCTTTCACAGCAACAAATGATTCAACAAATGATGCAACAGGGAAATCAACTATCTAACCAAGCTCTTGGTAATCAACAGAGCGGTGGCATGAATCCTATGGATTTAGCTAAAGCTTTGCGTAAAGATAATTCTATGTTATCTACCGCACAAAACCAAGAAATTAGAAAATTGGGTAGCAATCCAAGCAATATGATGAGTGGTTACAACACAGGTATGTTTGGTTGGGGAAATTACGGAGAATAATATGGCAGAGCAAATCCTACCTGAAATGCAAGACATTACACGCCAAAGAGATTTGGCTAGATTGCTATTGCAAAAAGGCATGACAGACAACCTACAAGGTCAAATGGTTAGTGGTCGCTATGTTGGTGCAAGCCCATTGCAAGGCATTGCCAATATTTATTCTGCCTACAAAGGCAAACAATTATCTGAAGAAGCAGACAAAAAACAACAAGAATTAGCAAATATGCTACGCCAACAGACAATGCAAGACATTCAATCTTACGGTCAAGCTGTCACAGGAACTCCTGAAAAAACTGTTTATGGTGCTGGTATGGAAGGCCCAACAATGGATGTAACTCCAGCGGTTGCTCCTGATTACACCAAAGGGCTATCTGTTTTGATGGGTTCTAAATCACCTCAATCTCAAGCGTTAGCTCAAGCATTGTTGGCAGACCAATTGAAAACACAAGTATTGCCTGAAGGTGGCACAATTGTTCGAGGTGGTATTGGTGGTTCTGGTCAAACAATTACTAGTGGACCAAAGAAAACTACTGAGCAAAAAGAATATGAGTTTGCTAAAGATCAAGGATTCCAAGGTTCATTCTTAGATTACCAAAAAACATTAAAACAAGCTGGGGCTAATAATCTTACGGTTAATACTGGACAGTCTTACACAAGTGCTTTTGGTAAGGGGGTTGCAGACCAAGATTTAAATAAATTTACTGCTGCTCAAGGTGCTCCTAAACAAATAGAATCTGCACAAAAAACTATAGAATTGCTGGATAAGGGTGCAATTACAGGATTTGGAGCTAATTACAAACTTAATTTAGCTAGAGCCTTAAATGTTGCAGGCGTTAAAAATGAAGATTTGATTAAAAACACAGAGCAATTGGTTGCTAACCGTGGTTCTGCTGTTCTTAACAATATTAAGGCATCAGGTTTGGGTGCTGGTCAAGGATTTACAGACAATGACCGTAAATTCTTAGAAAATGTTGTTGGTGGAAGAATTGACTTGAATAACCAAACATTGCGTGAGTTAGCTAGAATTGAAATGAATACGGCTAGGGCTTTGGCTGACAATTGGAATAGTCGTGTTTCTAACATACCTAAAGAAGCTCTTGCTGGAACTGGTATTGGCAGAATAGATTTACCAGCAATGGCAAGCCCTACTGGGGTTGATAACAATAATCCTTTGTTAAATCCAAAAAGATAAGGATTTTTATGTCAAAAAGTCCAGCTGAAATATTACAAGACCCTAACTATATCAATGCCAATGCTGAAACAAAGCAAGCAATATTTGATAAGTTAGTTGCTCCTACGCCTGATTTTTCTAATGCAAATGCTGAAACGCAAAATGCTATTAGACTAAACTTTGGTTTAGGTCAAATTTTGCCTGAACAAACAAATGAACCAAAGACTGAAACATCGTATGACCGCTTTCTAAATAGTTTACGCAATCCACAAACAGGTGGTAAATCAGGTGTTGTTGGCCCTATGCTTGTTGGTGGTGCTGGTGAAATCATTAAAGGTGCTGGTGCTTTAACTCAATTGGCTGGAAACCCATTTAATGCAGGTGATCGCATGGTTGAGGTGGGTAGAGCTATAACAGAAGGTGCTGAAAGCGTTTCTCCTGTTAATGCAACTATTGGTAAATTTGGTTCTTATGCTTTGCCATTTACAGCAGGTCAAAGAGCCTTAAATGCAGTCGGTAGCGTACCAGCTGTTAAAACCGCAGTAAATATGATTCCAAGTTTTGCCCAACAAGCTACAAAACTATCAACAATTGGTGGTGCAACTGGATACGCATTAACACCTGATGATGAAAATCGTGCTGAAAGTGCGGCTATCAATGCAACTGTTGGTGCAGCTTTACCTGCTGTTAGTAATATTGGTGGCAGACTTTACCAAGGTGCTAAATCTCTTGCTGAACCGTTTTATGAAGCTGGCAGAGGGCGTATTTTAGGCCGTGCTTTAAGAGAATCTGCTGGCGGTGAAGCAGAAAAAGCTATTACCAATTTAAGAAAATACAATCCTAGCGTTGCTAATACTCAATTAACGGTTGCTGATATTGCTCAAGTTCCAAGTTTAGCAGCTACACAAAGAGCAGTAATGGCAACAACCCCTGAAGCTACTAATTTATTAGAAGCAAACCTAAAGGCTAATGCACAAGCAAGAACACAAGCTTTAGAGGGTATTGCTACTCCTAGTAGAATAAGCAAATACGCAGATATTAGAAAAGATTTTGGTGATGATTTATACACCCCAGCTTTAGATAAGGCTATGAATTTTGCTGATTTGACTAAGCCAATGCAAGCTCAAGTTGAATCTTTGGTTAAATCACCAGCTATTAAAAGAGCAATGGTAGAAGCTAGAAAAAATGCTTTAAATAGAGGTGAGGATATTCTTGATCCAAAAGGTTCATTAACAGGTTTGCATAAAACTAAAATAGCTTTAGATGACAAAATTGCTGATGTTAAAGCAACGCTTGAAAGAAATGGCAAAGCAACAAGTGATGAATTAGCTGGATTAGAAGCAGCTAAAACTAGATTATTAGGTTTTATTGAAAATGTCAGCCCTGAATACAAAGTAGCTAGAGAAACTTATGCTCGTTTATCTAAACCTATTGAACAGTTAGAATCTATACAAAAATTAGCAGAAAGCACGGTAAATCCAAAAAACCGTGAAATTTATGCAGGTAAATTTTTTAATCAATTAGAATCTTTAAAAAAGCAAGGTAATTTGTCAGACAGACAAATCCAAAGATTAGAAGCTATTGCTGATGATTTAAGAAAAGTAGATTCTGCTCAAAATGCTGGTCGTGGCGGTGGCTCAGACACGGTACAAAAATTAGCATATACAAATATGTTAAAACAAACTGGCGTTCCAAGTATGTTGCAAAATTTACCAGCAGGTCAAGTTGTTGGTAATCTTGTTGGTAGAGCTGGGGATGTAATTTATGGTGATGTTAATAAGCGTTTAACTAGCCAACTAGCAGAAGCACTAATGAATCCTTCAGAGGCTGCTAGATTGATGGAAGGTGCTAGAAATGTACCTAAAAAATCATCAGAACTTGCCAAATTGCTTATGTTGCAACCAGCTAACCAAATGATAGGAGATTAATAATGAGTAGAAACGGATCAGGCACATATACCCTACCTGCTGGTAATCCAGTAGTCACAGGAACAGCTATTACATCTAGCTGGGCAAATACAACACTTTCAGATATTGCTGCTGCTCTTACACAATCGGTAGCTGCTGATGGTCAAACGCCAATGACGGGCAACTTAAATATGACAAACAACACCATTGAGAATGTGGCAGACGCTACTGCAAGCGGTGATGCTGTTTCTGTAAATTATTTACAGACTGGAACATATACTATCAATTGCGGTACTTTCTAAGGTGCAAGTTATGTCATTTGAAATTGATCCTGTTAAATACGGACAACTATGGGAAAAGGTTGACAATTTAACTGTTAAAGTTGACAAATTAGAAGAAGGTATGGAAGAACTACTTGCTTTAGCTAATAAAGGTAGAGGTGGTTTTTGGGCTGGAATGATGATTGTTTCTGCATTTTCTAGCGTTGTTGGTTTTGTAGCTCACTATTTCACTTCAAAGTAATTAGCTTTGTGAAAGATTTACTGCCACAAATATTAGCGTATGTCAGCAGTCCATTTAGACTGTTTGCCATCGTTATTATGGCAATATTGACCTTTACTGGTTACTTTATTTGGCAAAACCAAGGTTTGATGTTGGATGCTTACACCAAGTCCAAACAACTACCATCAATGAACTCTGTTCGGTATGACGATGCTGCCAAGGTCATATTTAAGGGTACAAACGCTGATTTAGTTGTAATTTTCTCAGTTAATCCCTTGTTAGGCACTCGTATTGTTGAGCGAGCCTACTTACCTGATAAACGATACAAAGAATTTGACGGGTACGATGTAGGTCTTTTTACAGCTAATTTATCTAACAACCATGACATTATTAAGCTCATGGCCAATGAAATACCATGTGGCGAATACAAAAAAGCTCAATCAGAGATAGGTCTTTGGTACAAAGCCGTGGGTATTAACTATACCTGTCGTGTATCCGTACCCCCTGACACCAATAAGTTTATAGGTCAAATCACGGTGGGATGGAAAGAACAGCCTGAATCTCCTGAAGCCATGTTAATCATCGCATCATCCATGTTAATGAGGAAATAATATGTTACCTATTGCTGCCCTATTAGATGTTGGAATGAAGGTTTTGGACAAGTTTGTGCCTGATCCTGAAGCCAAAGCTAAAGCCCAAGCTGAGTTGCTAAAGATGCAACAAGAGGGCAGATTGGCAGAGTTACAAGCAGAAATGGCTGATTTAGATTCTGCCCGTAAGCGTGAAATGGCAGTTGCAACATCAGAAAACGCACCTTATTTAAACAAAATTGTTACGCCTTTATTGGCTATATGTATTTTGATTGCCACATTTATTCTTTTTGGTTTAGTTATGTTTGCGGATGGCATGATTGATACAACACGGAAAGACATAATTATTTATGTTTTAGGCGTACTGTCAGCAATATCAACTCAAATTGTTTCTTACTATTTTGGAAGTTCAAAAGGTAGTGCGGACAAAAACACATCACTTGACAAAGTTTTAAGCAAATGAAACTAAGTGAAAATTTCAACCTTGATGAAGCAACATTTAGTGAAACAGCCGTTAGATTGGGCATAAACAACCAACCAAGCCCTGAACAGCTTGAAAACATGAAGATAACAGCAAATGGCATGGAAGCCATCAGAAAGCTGTTAGGCAAGCCAATCAGGGTTAACTCATGGTTACGCCTGCCTGAAGTCAATGTGGCGGTTGGTGGAAGCCGTCAATCAAGCCACATGGATGGATGGGCTGTTGATTTCACTTGTGCAGGCTTTGGTGACCCTTATGAGGTTGCCAAGGCATTAAAAGAATCAGATATTCAAGTGGATCAGGTAATCCATGAGTTTGGTCGTTGGGTTCATGTATCGTTTGCACCTGAAATGCGTGGTCAATTCCTAACCATATTTAAACCGCAGAATAAGTATGTATCAGGTGTTTTAACTGCTGCCGAATACGCCAAGGTTGTTTAAAAAACTTCCCTTAGGTCTACAAACTTCCACAGGTCTTTTGGAACATCATAGAAGTATTCACCTTTAGCAACTGCGGTGTTGGGTACTTCTATTAATGGGCAATCTTTAATCTTGTAAGCCTTTATCCAGTACGCATGGGTGTAGTCTTTAGTGACTACATACATCGTGGTTCTAGGGTGCTTAAATAGCTTTTCTTTGCGTTGAGCTATGTGGATTGTGTTGTAAGGGCAGAAATTCATACCCCAATCACGCACTTCTACTTCAGCAAACCCAATCTGCTCACCATTCTTACTAAGAACTAAGTCAACTGCATATTTATCAGGGTTGGGTTGAGCATCCACATACCAAAGGTTTTCTAACCATGTAGCAACTGCTTCCCTAGCTGGTGGATCACAGGCATCGTGAAGTGCTTGGTCAAAAACTTTGTATTTCATTTAATCCCATGCCTTTCTTATTTCAATACCTCTGCTGATTTAAGTTCGCCTGTTTCGCCATCAAAATATAGTTTTAAATTAGGAACATCTGTCTTTTCTATAATTTGAATTTCATTAAGCATTTTGTCATACCAAAATTCACAAATCTTAAGAACATGAGGCTTTGGTTCAGGTTTGATGCGGTATTTCTGAAATTCATTCCATTTTGGTTTCATATCTAAATACCAACCAGAACCGTCTTGCCAATACTCAATCTCAGCACCATCAGCCCATGCTTTGATTAGTTCTGCGTGTTTATGTGGTTTCATTTAATTCCATGCCTTTCTTCTATTGCTCTAGCAAAATCAACAAATCCAATAGTTTTCATGCTATGTCCGCAAGGAATTTCATCTATATGTTCTTGATGTAGTTCCCATATTTCCTCATCACTTAATGGCTTTGTTTGTGGCTTTGTTTGTGGTGCGGTGTAGAGTGTCAAATTATGATGGACTTTTGGGTATTCATTCCAATCATCTAATGTAGGGCTACCTCTTTCACCATAATAAAATGTCTGTCTAGTTAAACCATAAGAATCATCACCCCAATCACATAAATAACCAAATGGTTCACCTTGCTTATCCAATTCTTCTACAAGTCTGCGAATCATGGCAGGTGCTTCACTTGGCACATATTGATGTAATGCTTCTAGCTCATCAGCTAACTTTAATGCTTCTTCTTTCATACTGCCCCCGTCAAATAAATAGCACCAAAGAACAAGATGTATATCCCAATCGCCACCAATAAACCTTCTATTAAGTTTTTCATAGGCCACCTGTACGGATAACCCAAACGGTCAATGGAATAACAAAGAAGCAAACACCTAGGAACAAGCCTTTAAGAATCATCATGGTTACATCCTTTCAAAGATTTCTTGTTCAATGCCAGCAATAGACTTGTCTGAAAGCATCTCGTAAATGTTTTGGCCATTAATGCAAGCGGTTTCTAGTTGAACCCCACCGCAATAACCAACGGTATCATCTGCATCCTCGTAGTCAAACTCGCAGTCAAGTACGCAGTCCATGTAGTTAATAGTAATGTCCATGATTAATCCTTTAATTTTTACAAAACACGATACAAGCTGGATTTTCAAACTCAAAAAACCCACCATTTTTAGCAGCATATTCTTCTAAAGCTGGATTGATGTAACAGTATCCACCCCGATATTCACCGTAGTAATCACAGGCGTTATCACCTTCTTCACCACTAATAAACAACTGGCCATCTCTAATAAAACTGTAAGGTGGTTCTAATACTTCTACAAAATCAGATCCAACAAATTTGAAGTTGGTTAATTTTGGAAGGTTTTTTTGTAATTTTTCTAATTGATTCAAAGTCATTTCATTCCCCTTTTAATAGCTAAAATATCGTTTTCTAACTTGGCAATGGCTTTTTTAACCCTTGCTATTTGAACTGGATCACGGCTATGTTTGAGTACAAATTGCTGACCAGCCAAACTTTTTTCTAAGATTTTGATATTCATAAATCCCCCTTAAGCTGCTAATCTGCCAACACAGTTGTAGCCGTAGCCATCGTCACCCATGCTGTATACGCTTGAAGCAGTTTTGCTTTGATTAGTAACGCACAAGCTGGTTTCGCTTACTTTGTTATAGATCAACCGTTGAATGTCGTATGGAGCAAAACCTCTTTGTAAGCTGTCAGCGTTGTCACCAACTTTGCTGATACAAGCTGCTTGATCGTAATTGCTTACATAGATGGTTACTTCGTTGTCAAGTTGGTATTCGTTTTGAACATCACAAACAGCACTAAGCATCAAACTGTTGCTAATTGACCGATTAACAAACACAAAGTCAGCACCAAATTTAACTTCTTCACCGTTTAGATTTGCGTAGTTTTGACCTTTGTAGTCTTGCATACCGTCAAAATAACTACCTTCAAAAATTTTGACAACTGCTTCAACTTGCTTGCTTGTTGGGCCATCAACATATTTAACATTGATAGAAGCACCACCAGCGTACTGGCTGCTTGTAACGCTGAACTTTACGCCAGCAAATGATTCTTTGAGGGCTGCTCTGATTAGTTTTGCAGTATCAACACAAGAAATGTACTTCATTTGAATCTCCTTTTCTATCTCACTCCCCAATGGAGTAACTCCAGTTTATTAAGTTGCCTTAACAATGTCAACACTTTTTTGCATAAAAACAACAAATATTTTAAAAAAAGTTTTGGGCAGTATTTGGCAGTTACTAGCTGTTAGGTGGAAAGCCACAAAAACCCTAACTTACTGCATCCTACTTTGGTGGCTTAACGCCCTTATAAGGGTGGGTGACAGTCCCGTGAAGGAGTGTAAATTTTGTTTACCTGCCACCCATACCTAATTATATTCCGTTCTTGATTTGATATACAGACAATAGGTGTTGGAAACATTCCCAACCGTTCTTGAGCTTTTCTTCTTCAACTTCAATCAATTTGACCTGATTAGTCGTACCGTTTACAAACACAATGGCACATCTAGCTGTAGGAACGCCAAGACCTTCACGGTAGGCTGCCAGTTGCATTTCATGTTCAAAGTAAACATCAACTTTGTCTAGGTTTGTATCTTTGGTCTTAAAGTCCACCACAAAGCCACTAGCAGACATTAGGTCACATTTGCCACCAAACCCTAGGTTATGTGCAAAAGACTTCTCAGATAGCCACAATTGCTCTCCAAACGCATCACTCAAGGCTTTATCAATATTGCTTAGATACGCTGGCTTTTCAGGCATATACACCTGATCAAAATATGCTTCAATAATTGCATGGATAGCAGTTCCACGCTCCGCTGCTTCACGACCAGTAGCCTTAGAATCTTGCATCACACGGGCTAACCATTCTTGCTCAGGCTCACCGTCTTGTCTTGGTAGGGTTAATGCTGCTAAGAGGACTTGTTGCTGTTTCCATGTATCAAGTCCTGCTTTCGATAACATTCCATTGATTGTAGTAACACTTGGCAGAAGTCCAAGTTTTCTTGCATCCCGTAGCGTGGTCGGTCTTTCGCCAGTCTTACCAATGGTTGTATAGGCTGGACTGCCGTCTTTGGTGTACCAATGGCCATTTTCTTGTACCTTTTCTTTAACTATCATTTCTCATTCGCTTTCTTTAGTATTAACTCAGCCAATTTCATCAATGTTTCACCATCTGTGACAGGCATTAACTTATCTTCTGCTTGACCATATTGAGTAGACAGCATAAATCCTGCTTCCATAGCCAAACCATAAATATCTGACCTATTTAACTCTCTTGGTGCGGTGTAGAGTGGGGTATTCCAATCGCCTTCTTGTGTTTCTAAAATTGCATCTTGCCAATGAATTCTTCGATTTTTGTTCCACCATCCAACAGGTTTCATTTTTCGCTCCAATCGCTATAAAAGTATCTGTAAACAGGTAACAACCCAAGCAACCAAGTGCCTACTTTTTCTCGTTTGATGGTTCGGTATTCAATAATTGGCTCAAACTTATCAACAACATATTGCACCCTCATAAACTCATCATTTTCAATTCTAGGTATTGGTTTCATTTGATTTCCATTCTGCAAGTAAATTGCGATTTAGCTATCTTTAATACATCTTCAAAATCTAATTGAGCGTTTCTACCGCTTTTGTAGCCATGACCGTAAGCCAACACCACTAAAACAATAAATAACGCAACCCAAGCTGTTTTAATGGCTACCTTAGTCATTTTGCGTGTACCAAAGAGCAAACAAAATAGCCAAAACAGCAAAAATTAAGATTGCAATACCACTTAACACAGTAAATAAAATAGTCATCATTTTTTTAGGTGGGGTACTTGTGTCGGTAGCACTTTCCCCCGTTTTAATTAAAATGGGATGCTTCCATCGTCTAAATCATCAACTACAGGAGCTTTAGCTTCCTTAGACTTATTGCCACGCCATTCAGAAGATTCTGCAATCTTTTCTTTGTAATACTTTGGTAAGCCATCGTACTTAGCCTGATCAAACTCAGCTAACCAAAAGTGCAATGTAGGGTTGATGCCTTCAGGTTGTACATTACGCAAAGCACTTGGTACTGGGCTAATGCCTGAAATGTTAGCGTATTTGCCATCTTCGCTATGGGTGATATTGACCATGCAAAACTTACCTAACAAGCCTTTAAGGTCAAAGTTCTTGCGATCCTCAGGTGTCATCTTTTTGTTAGACCATGCTTCTAGGTCTTGCCTTAAACGAGCTTGGTCACCTAAACTTACGGTATATCGCTTA
>ERZ869921.816-NODE-816-length-15429-cov-5.725315_pt1 | contig 15429 bp, 33 predicted proteins | sample MGYA00579310_ERZ869921 | MGnify/ENA primary metagenome ERZ869921 (study PRJEB32216, sample SAMN09231816) | wastewater metagenome | place: USA: Maryland | collected 2016-06-21 | study: EMG produced TPA metagenomics assembly of the PRJNA472060 data set (Reclaimed...
GCATCTCGGTCTGCAGGTTTGAGGGTCGTGGCTGCCATGTGTGTTAACGGCGGTTAAGCGGTGACGTGGCCGACTGACTTGCGCACGAGCGCGTCAACCGCGTCGCGGATTGCGGGGCCATTTGCGCAAACCTCAATCTCTACGTCCTGTTCGTCGCCATCATCATCGCAGAACACGGCGGTAAGGCTGACCTCGCCGGTTGTCAGGATTTCGCACTCGTACCGGCCGCCGGCTGCGATGAACTTGTCCGCAAGTGCCTCTATCTCGGCCGGGCGCTCGATGGTTTCTTCCCGCCTGCGGCCGTGTGGCAGAACGTATTGTGTGAATGGGATGCCCATGGCTTTTCCTTTCTGCGGTTAGGCGGGTTAAACTCACTCGGTCACGACACGAATTTCGACAAGCTGGCCGTCGGTGAACTTGGCCTCGTACTCGTGCCAGATGTGTTTCAGCGGAGCGCCGGTTGTGTAGTCCGTGACCGCATCGCCCTGGTGCGCGACACCTCTCGGTCGCGCTGGCTGATCGTCCGGGGTGCGGTATTCGCTGCCGTAGAAGTTGACCGTGCCGTGGAAATTGGCGTCGTGTCGGCTACGTACCGTGCGAAGCGCCCCGCACATGGACATGATGCTGTTGTCCGGCGCGTCGGGGTAGGGCCGCTCGGCCTTCGGGACAAGGTGCGTCTCGTCAATGCGCTCCAGCATTAGCCGACCATCCTTAGTGATGACGTGCTCAACCATCTCGCAATCAAAATCCTTGGTCTGCAATTCACCCGCTTGCCAACCGTCTGGCAGCGGATAGTCGCAGCGGATGTAGTCGAACATGCCCACGGGACGTTCTCCTTCGTTTAACGGCGGTCAGCGCTTTGCTTTCGGTGCGAACTTCCCGCACCAATCGGCATCTTCAGTAAACGGCCACACCGCTTGGCCTGTGCGGTCGTCGAAGCCCGGCGGGAATCGCCTGCACATGCCTGTGTCCGGGTTTGCTTCCAAGCAACTCGAATTGTCCCAATACAGGCACAAGTCGCATCTGATGTCGTCCATGTCTTTTCCCTCGTTGATCAGTCGTCTGAGCTAATGACATTGAGGATTTGCTTTTTCAGCGCCGTTGCGACCTGCGCCATCGCGGCGTTCTCATAGAGACTAACGCTAGTCGGGATTTGTTCAATTTCGTCGTAGACCGCGCACAGGATGCAGGCAGCTATCGTCTCTGACCGGTCACTGCGACGGTCCCAGGTGTCTAAGACATTCACAACTTGCTGCTTCAAAGTGAGCATCATTGTTTTCCTATCAATACTTTTCGGCCGCAGCGTCGATTGCCTCACGGATCGATGGCCGCCACTCGTTCTCGGTGATGAAAAATGATGTGCTGATGTCGGACGGCTTTCCTGGTTCTTCCGGGATGCTCTGCATCCCGTCATAAGAAACCGCCCAATTCCCGAAGTCGTCGCTCACAAGCGCGGCGCCATCCTGCTCTGCGAGCCAATCAAGGCGCTGTGTGTCGCTCTCGAATTTCATGCGTTGTTGCTCCATTAACTGCGAACGGCGCGGTTGCGCATCATGTGGATTATCGGTAGCGCGAGCAGCACCATCCACGCCTTGCCGATCACTTGCCCCGGTAGATACTTGAGCGAGCCAAAGGCGATCAGCAGGAACACGGCGCTGTCGATGATTGCCCCTACAATGCTGGACGCGAGCACAGCGGCAACGAGGCGCTTGCGGTAGAGCGGGGCATACACGGCGAGGTCAGCCAGTTCGGACAGCAGGAACGCCGTGGCAGACGCGACCACCAGAGCCGGCGGGGCCACATAGGCAGACAGTGCTGCGCCAGTCAGTATCGCAGCGACCGCCCACTTCCAGCCAAGCTCACGATGCACGATGTCACGCAGGACCAGTGCAAGCCCGATCATGAGCACGCCGGAAGGCGCGTCGAAGCCAAAGCCGACCGGTATCAGGCACGGGCCTTGAGGAACGCAGACAGTTCCGACATTCCCAATCAACCAGTTTGCGAACGGAATGGTGGCGATGAACAGGGAGAGGGCGGCGTAGCCTATCATACGAGTCCCCCTTGATGATGACGGGCTGCGATGGCCTCCCGCATGTGCGAATAACGGGCGATGCCGGTGCCGTCGTAGGAGTCGGCGCCGAGTTTCTCAAAATGGTTGACGCGCTCGCCGTGGTTTACGCGGCCGATGTGGACCCACTTCTCCAGCGCCTTCGCAGCGCGGACGATGTGCTCGGCGTGCGGCCCGCATTTCCAGTTGGTGGACCCGCCGATGAATACGGCGTCGATCTCGTCCCAAGGCAGCGGCAAGTGTTCCTGCCCGTCCTGGCAGGCGAGAGCCAGTTTCCAGCCGGCGAGCTTCAACTTCCAGTGGGCGAAAAGCTCCAGCGTCCGTCGAGCTGACCCGACGATGTCCGGCACCGTCACGAATAGGCAGCGGTCCTTGTGGTGTTCCTCGCGATTGAGCAGCGCCAGCAAGGCAGGGATGTCCAGCCCGCTATAGGCCCCGTTGTCGATTGCCCAAGGCAAGGATGTGTCGCGTAGCCGATACCGGGTCAGGGGTGTGAGCAACTGCCCGACCGGGCCGCCAATTTCGGCGGCGCATTCGGTCAAGTCTTGTCCCGTATCGAGAAGCGCGATCATCCGTTCAGCCTGTCGGCTAATGCCTGTGCTTTTCTGCGTGTGTCTTCAGATTGACCTTCAAAGGTCGCGGCAAACTCTCCCCACGGAGATTTGTCATCGATGACGACAAACCCCGCGTCATATCGGTTGGCCTCGTAACCCATAACTACAAACATGACAGCCCTTCGTGGTTGTTTCGCCATTAGCTCTGTTTGGGCTGCCAGCATGGACACTCTTTGATGTTGTTCCGGTAGCGGTCAATGTAACCGCCAGCCGGGCGAGGCTCGGCACCTACCCAATAAAACGCTTTTGGCAACGGTGCCGGGAGCCACGGCACACCACATCGACCGCCGCCGCTCGGGTGAAGCCTCCCGTTGCTGGTGCGCCTCCAGATCGCATGCATACAAGTGTCGCAAGTCCCGTCCATCCGTTCCTCGTTAAGTAGAAATATCCGAAGTCACTTCTTCGCTTCGGGCTCAATCTGTCGCTTGATCCATTGATGCAACGCCTTCTGAGCGTCGGAGGCCATGCCTTGGACGGCTTCAGTTTTGACAATTTGCTCGCCAGCCTCAGAAGCAGCGATGGCGTAAAGAGTGCCCTGCGATGGGATGAGGGCCGCAGCAAGGGCGAGGCCAACAACGGCAGAGGCCCATCTGTCGTGGGCGGGGTAGGGCATCGGCTTCTTGTCCCCCCTTTTGATCTCATAGGAATCAAAATCGTTCTTTGCGGCTGTAATGACCGTCCGCAAAACCACGTAGGCCGTGCTCGCAACGGCCGCGCCGATGAGAACGTTCTTTACGTTCCCGATGGCATCGGTCAGGTACAAAAACCAAGAGAGCGAGTTCATTTTCCGATCCTCGTTGTCGCGAATTAAACTCAGTTGAGGGACTAGACTGATCCCCCGTATCCTTAGTGATGTCCGTGCGCGCGAATGATCTGCTCGCCGCGCTCTACGTCTCCGCTCACGTTGTAGAGCGCAAGCGCCAGATAGTGCGGGTCGATCTCGTGTCCGTTCCACCATGCGCGCTCATTCCCTGAGTGCTGCTCTCTGTGATGCCTTCCACATAGGGGGACAGCGAACCGGTCATCGGGTTTCTGCTGCATCCCAGGGTTTTCCTTCGCGACCTTCGGTTCGGTAAAGCGGATGTGAGCCGCTTCCGTTGATGTGTTGTCGAGACATACGCAGCAGGACAATTCCCGCAGGTAGGCGAGGTGTCCACTGTCCTTCTGCCGTGGTGTTCTAAACTTCACGGAACGTCACCCCATGGTTTGCGCCGAATGCCGCGATCACTTCCATCAAATCCGACATCTCATCCTTCGTGAGCTTCGACGACGACGTTCCAAGGCTGACGACCCCACCATTGATCCCAGGCACCACTCGGCTTTCGCGCCCGAGCGCATCCAGAAACAGCAGCTTCCATTCGTCTGTTTCCAGACGCTCGCCATGCCACTTGAGTTGGCGGGCGACATCCGTAAGCATCGCCCACATGCGCGCGTTCTGATCGATCGAACGCTTTGATCGTCGGAACTCCACAACCGTTCCGGCCGGTGCTTTCGATACCCAATCCGTCGCGGTCTTGCGCGCGGTGCTGTCTTTGAGGATTACGGTGGCGCGGCCCATGGCTTACGCTGCCTTTCGACCCTTAATGTATGGATTGTTGTCTCCTGTTCGCCCCTTGCAATAATCAATGAAGCCGGGGGCGTTCAGATTTTCCTTTTGCGTTCCCCACTGGAGGTTGGTCGGCGCGTTGTTGCGTGAGTTTTCGTCCAAGTGCATGCAGACGGTCTTCCCGTCTGGCGCGGGGCCGTGAAACGCTTCGCAAACTAAGCGGGCCACCTTGTAGGTCTTTCCCTTCCATTGAAAAATGTACCGCGCGCCGTCCCAAGAGCCGCGCCTAGCCCGGCTCCCGTAGTGGCGCGGCCCCCCGTGCGGCATCGTCCCGACAGTTGGCACGACCAATATCCGGCCGCGCGTCGAAGCAAGAAGCCCCGGCACGCTTGGGACAACCTGCCAAATTTCGGGTGCGGGCATTACCGAAACTCCGGGGCGAACGGAATTTCGTCGTCCATAGAGCGCCCTCCGCCAGCCATGGCGGGCTTGCGCTCCGGCGCGTGGTCTGTGTCCGCTTCGTCTCCATCCTTCGGTTTCGGCTCAAACAACTGGACATTCACTCGCCCTTCTTTGTCCGGTAGCGGCAGGGAGTCGAACAACAGACCAATCTTCCCGTCGTCCTTTACGAAGGCCGTTCCGACGCGATGCCAGAATGTCTTGCCTTCTTTGCCGGGGCGTGGTGCGCAAGCGTGTAGAATTTTCATTTAAGCCGCCTTCTGTTTGCGGAGATTGTCGAGGAGGGCTTGGTACTCGCCCTGGTACATGCTGATCCACTTGTCTGGCAGGCCGGCAAACTGCTCTGCGTGTTCTTCGGCCCACGTCACAAGCTCGCCCGGTGACTTGCAGGCACGCATGGCGTGGAGCAGCGTTTCGGCAACGGGACGGGCGTCCGCCACCTTGAGTTTCGGCGCGCGGTGCAGGTGAACCGGGATGCAGTCGATAACCTCGCCAGTCGAGGGATCGATGCGCTCCTCGTATTCGTTCACGTCGCGGGGCTGGGTTACATGCGGATTGTCGCGGGGCTTGATCGGCGCGACCTTCCCGCTGTCTTGGGACGCCTGACCGTCGTCGTCATCGTCCGCTGAGACCCCGGCAATCGCCGAAAGCGAATATCTTTTCGCGTATGTCATGGCGCTGCCGATCTCGTGTGACTTTCCGGGCGGGGGTAGGGGGAACTCCCCGGCTATCCATTGCCCGGATGAATGGCCTAGCCGAGTCACGAGACAGAATGTCCCGTTGCGAATTTCGGTTGTCTGCGTGATTGCGAGCCCGTGCTCTGCAAGGGGCTTGCGCACCGCCTCCAGGACGGCGTTCATGTCCGCGTACTTTGTCTTGAAATAGTTGGTCTTGTTGAAGTGCGCAGCCTTCATGTTAGCCTGCGCCTTCGCCAGCGCGGCGAAAAGATCGCCAGTCTGTTCACTCTGCAGCACGATAAACCTCCTCACAATCGTCGATGTCGATTACGTCTTTGACGCTCCTCGCCAGATCGCCGCGCCAGTCCGCCTCGGTAGCCAGTCGGTTTGCGACCTCGCGAACACGCTTCCGATGTGCTTTTGCGGCGTGGCGGCCGATCCTGATGTCAACGGGGTTCATGGCTAGAACATCCCCCATGCGATGATTGCGACGCAGAACAGAAAGCCTATGGCGCCCATGATGCTGTCCATCACCGTCTCACGGGTTCGTCACGGTTTGCTTTTATGATCGTTTGCCAGAACGACTTCATGTCCGGCTTGCACTGAGCAAGTTGATGTTCCGCGTGTGCAATCCGAAGATGGCGCGGCCACTGACGATCCGCGATCAGATAGTCGCGGACTGGTTTGGGATACGCCGCGAGGCGGTGATCGTGAGGGGTCATCATTCTGCCGCCATCTTCATGGGCGTAAGCGCCTCGTTGATCTCGTCGGTGTGAAAGCGCGGGCCCGGCCCCTCGTCGATCCATGCGACCGGCTCGCCATCGGCTGTCAGGTATTCGACGCCATCGCAGGGACCATCCGAGATGGTGTGTTTCTCGATGGTGGCGAACCAGCCGAGTTCGCGGCGGATTTCTTCCTCGTGCCGCTCATGCGACGAGTAGGACATGAGACGGGAACCGTCTTTCAGGAAGCGGACCCAAGTGGTGCGGTCGCTGCGCAGTTCCCGAGGCGAGAGCTTTGCGTAAGCAGAGAGGATGCGGTTTGCGGTCATGTCCCGTCTCCGTGTTCGTGAGTGGGACTATTTCAGAAACTCTGAAACGATGCAAGCTGCATTTCAGAAATTCTAAATCACGAAAACGTGATTAAATGTTTCGGTTCCGATTTTACAACCCATAAACGGGTGAAGTGCCCCGATGCTCTACCAAGAGCTGTTGCCATGAGTAGGAATTTTGGCCTATAAGAACATAAGCAGAACGCAACCAACGGGAGGCTGGGAATGTCGGTAACGTCTTTAGGGGACTATCGGCGGGGACGAAGCCCGGAGCGCGAGGCCCACCTGCGCCGCCTTGCCCTGCAATTGGCTGTACAGCTTCCTGCCGATACGGGGGATGCCCTGGATTGCCTGGATATGGCTAAAACCGCTGTACGGTCATTTCTGGCCGCTGTGGGGCCGTCCAGCGCGCGGCTTTGCCACAGGTGCGAGTATTGCAGCCATCTCGGGGTCAACGACTGCCCGGATGGTGTCCCGGTAAATGTAGTCCGTGGTGACCCCGGCCAGCTTACAGAGCCTATTGGCGACGTGCTGCGGGATTAGGTTTGTCCCGGTGATGTAGTTCGTCCACTGGCTGCTGGAAATACCGAGCTCGCTGGCGATCTGGGTCTTGTTCATGCCCCCGCCGCGCAGCTCGTCCAGCGCCAGTCGGATGCGCTCCAACCGCTCGCCAACAGCCTCCCACGACTCAGGATCACGTCCAGCCATGGGCGGGAGTGTCCCGTTACAGGAAATCTGAAGCAATTTCGTATTTCTGAAGCTTGACACGTTTCAGACTTTCTGAAAATATGCGCTGGCAATGACGCGCACACTTCAGACAGCAGACGACGTGATCGACGAGCTTGGCGGGACGGTTGCAACGTCGCGCTTGGCTGGGGTCAGCCCGTCTCAGGTATCCGGCTGGCGCTCTGCAAAGCGCCTCGGAACCAAGTCTTACCTTGTCATCAAGCAGGAACTAGCCAAGCGCGGGATGACCGCGCCGGCCAAGCTTTGGGGGATCGACGAACCGGAGCGGGTGTCATGAGGATGCGTCGGCTACGGTTCCGCAGAACGGCGCGCACTCCCCCGGAAGTCCTACGCGCAATCATCGTTCAACGTTCCGCGTGTCCATACGGCTCTGACACGCGGCGAGCACGCACCGTCCCCGTGTGCTCATGGCCGGGCACGTTAAACATGTCCGGTCACCTTTCCACGTGCGGTTCAACCCACACCTACCAGGTTGTTTTCACCCGCACGCAACTGGGCTGCGGAGGGCACTGGTTACGCTTCCCTCCGCAGCCTCTTTTCATCGCGACGGGGGATGCGCGATGAGAAAGCATCCATTACCTAGCCCCGATAGAATCTTGGGATTGGTTTTGTACGACGCAGAACGTGGCGTTCTGATTAGCCGAAGAACCGGGAAGATCGTCGGCCAAAAAACCCATAAGGGCTATGTGCGGGTGTACATCGGCCGAGCCAAAATACGCGCGCACCACATCGTTTGGTTTTTGGAGACTGGCAAGTGGCCGGAGATGCTGGATCACATCAACGGCGATCGCTCGGATAATAGGATCAGCAATCTGCGCGAGGCGTCTCCATCGGAGAATGCTGCAAACAGTGGTGTTCGTAAGAACAATCGCTTGGGCATCAAGGGGGTTAGCGTTGCTCGTGGGACCATCTTCCGCGCGAAGATACAGCATCATGGGCGAGGCATTTTCTTGGGAAACTTTCGCTCTGTTGAGGAAGCTTCGGCGGCTTACGCCGATGCGGCGAAGAGATATTACGGCAAGTTTTCTAAGTGCTAGTTCAGCGAGGCAACGCTGAACGAGCGCGGAGTTGAGTGCGTAAATCGTGAGTCGAAGTTCGTCTTCCATGGCGGCAATCAACCACATGGAGGTTGTAAGTGAGCAAAAGTCCTTTGAGCGAGACGCAAATGTCGGACGCTGCATACATCGAACAAGCCGTGAGCTGGTCGAAGGAGTTGACCAGGATGCGGACTCGATGTCCGGGCGATCTTGAGAACGCCATGCGCTCAATCGAGCGCGACTATGGCGTGGATTACTGGACCCTTTGGCAGCTTCGCTACCGTGCACACTCGTTGAAGGACATCGGCATCAAGGTCTTTATGGGCATCAAGGCGGCCTACGAAACAGAATGCGGCAAGCAACGGCGGCGCTACCAGCATGAACAAGAAATCACGAAAGCGACCGGCCGGGTTACTGCGGCTTTTGTTAGCGCGGCTGATGCTCTGGCTGGCTCGGAAGATGGGACAGATTAGCAAGAGGGGTGAGTGAAATGGCGAGGGGTTGGATTCACTACAATGCCTACAAGTACCGGATTTTGAAACTTCGTCGGGCCGAGCCGCATCTTGACTATAACCAAATAGCCGAACGCATCGGCTGCTCGTTCCACACAGCAAAAAACGAATGCGTCAAGGCCGGATTGGGTATTGGCAAGCGCCCCCCGGACTACGCGAAGCGCGCAGCTAAAATCGCCGCCCTGAAACGCCATGGCCTCACGCACACATTGATCGCCGCACGGCTGCAGGTCGATCGGCACACAATTTCGCGGACACTGAGGAGCGTCTAATGCGACTGGAAATCGTTGACACAGCAGACCCGCGCCATCTGGCTTTGAATTACAAGGCTGCACGCGAACGGTTGCTCACCGCGCAGCCAAAGCCCAAGCCTGCGCCCGTGATTCTGAAACCGCTGCCGGATTTTGTCGATCCGATGGCGATCCTCTGGTCAATGCGGCTCAATGCAAAGCGCGGGATCATGTTTCGCTGGGGCAACCTCGCTCCGGGCATGAGCCTGACGAAGATTTGCGAAGCGGTGTGCCGACATTTCGGCATTACCAACACGGACCTGTGCTCGCATCGGCGGCAATCGTATCTCACAAAGCCCCGTCATATCGTCGCGTATCTGTCCCGAAAGTACACGGGGCGATCAATGCCAGAAATCGGGCGCTGGCTTGGGAACCGAGATCACACGACGATTCTCAACAGCCTTCGCCGGATCGGCAAGGAGCCAGACAGATTCATGGCCGACATAGAAGCCATAGAGCGATACCTGATGGTGCGCTAGTGGTGACATTGTTTCTTCCCTATCCGCCTTCGGTGAATGAAGCCTACGGCAACAACAAGAGCGGTAAGGGCAAGGGTCGCTATCCCACGTCAAAACATAAGGCGTGGGTCAAAGAGGCTGATGTGTGGTTTCTGAAACAGAAAGCGGAAAAGACCGTAGGCGCGCCAGTCCTCGGACCCTACGAAGCGCACATGACCTTCTCGCGAGACAAGCGCCGCTGGAACAGCGATTTGAGCAACCGTATCAAGGTTGCGGAGGACTACCTGAAGCGAGCGAAGCTGATCGAGGACGACAGCAAATGCGAGAGCTTGAACGTAGCGTGGGGGCCGGTCGATGGCGTGTTCATCCGAGTTTTCAAGTATCTCGATACGTCACGATCCGCCAATTCGAGGACTACCTGAATCTCGGTTGGGTTCCTGGCCTGCCTGCGTCCGATTATTCGTTGCTTATGTTTGCGTGCCCTGCGTGTAACCCCGATGGAACGAAGGTGCCGCAATGGACAAAGAACCGAGAGAGCTAACGCTGGACGACATCCACCAAGCCTACATGGATATGTGGGCTAGGAGGGTGAGGGAAGAAATTGGGGACCATTCCCGGCGTGTTGCTGAGAAGCAGACGACTGGTGATCAGAAAGCGGAGCAAGCGGCGTGAACGAATGTCTTGACGACGCACTCTCAGAACTCTCGGCAGTAGGCATCACTCCAGAGGTCTTTCACGGCGGGAAGCATATCCGCATTCACTGGCGGCATAATGGTGAATTGCGCTCACACACCGTACCCAAGACGCCATCTGACTGGCGGACGCCAGCTAACAACCGCTCTCAAATCCGCGCCACCCTAAAGCGTGACGGGTTGCTTAATGGTGGCGACGAGCCATGCGTTGACCTTGCCCATGTGGTTTTGCGGGGCGGGCAGCCTTTCGTTTCGAGCCTCAACATCGCCAGACACTTCGGCAAGGCGCATAAAGATGTGCTCCGGTCGATTGACCGGATTTCCTGCGATGCTGGGCCAGAATTTACTGAGCGCAATTTTGCGCCGAGTGACTACATCGACCAGACCGGGCGGAAACTGAGGGCGTTCGAACTGACACGGGACGGGTTTTCGTTTCTCGTTATGGGCTTCACCGGCCCCGCCGCCACGCAATGGAAGATTCGCTACATTGAAGCATTCAATGCCATGGAAGCCGAGATTCGGCGCGCGGCCATATCAATCAGCCTTCCGGCTGATATTTCGGAGCGCGTTTACAGGTTAGAGGCTGATTTGAAGGCTTTGGTGGACCTGTCTCTCGGCAGCGACGCGGAACCTGGATTTATCTATGTCAAAGCGCACAAGCGCCGTATCCGGGGGCGTGCAGCTTGAGTGGATATATCGCGGTTCAGCGCGGGTTCTTTGACCACCACGCATTCAAGAAAGAACCGTTCACCGAGCGGGAAGCGTGGTTGTGGCTAATTTCAGAGGCTTCCTGGAAGCCGGAAACTACCCGTGTCGGCGACACCGTGTTTAACCTGAACCGAGGTGAATTGGCACATGCCTGCCGCTACATGGCGAAAGCCTGGCAATGGCATCACTTGCGCGTTTGGCGGTTTCTCAAACGATTGGAAAGTGATCGCATGATCGAAACACAGACGAAACGCGATGCGACACACATAACTATTTGCAACTACGACAAATATCAGTCATCGCGAAACGCCGATGAAACACAGAGTGAAACGCCGGTGAAACAGCCGCGAAACAAAGAAGAACCATTAAACCATTTAACCAAAGAGATAGATAGGTCGCCCGGCGACGCTATTGAGGTTCATCGGGAGTTTCTCAAAGTTGCTCGCTCGGATGCCGACGACCAAAAACTTTGGGGCTCGATCCATCAAATCGACGGGATGCTAGCGCGCGGGTTTACTCGGCAGACCATTCTCGCTGGCGCAGCGAAGGCGATGCAGGGGAAGTCGCAAGCGCCGCCTTGGTCGTATTTCGCGAAGTGCATCGAGTCCGAAAACGAACAGCGCAGTGCTCCAGCAAAGACGGAGATCGACCGTGGAAAGTCTGAAAATCTTGCCCAAACTGCAAAGCGATTGTCAGCAGAAATCGTCGGGTTCGGGCCTCGCCCTAGCCTCACTGGCGGCGGAACGAACAGCCCTGATGTTCGGCTGCTATCGGAAGGGGGAGGCGAACGATCCTGAGACCTACACGATGGCGATTGCGGCAACGCTTGCGGAATACCCCGCAGAGGTGATCCAGCACGTTACGGACCCGCGCACGGGCTTGCCTGCCAGGCTGAAGTTCTTGCCGAGCGTCGCGGAAGTTCGGGAGGCCTGCGAGGATCACTGGAAGTTCGTTAGGGCGCGCCAGCAATTGCTCGACAAGGGCTGGGAATATCGCGACGGCAAGCTGGTGGGGCCGAATGGCTAAAATCAAAGAGGCAATAGAGGACTTCCGGCCTGATCCTCGTTTGGTGGACGAGCGAGGCCCAACGAATGCCAGACTGCGCAAGGCAGATGGGGAATACGAGATCGGAAAGGCAACGGGAGCGGTAACGGTTCGCGATGCCCCGCTTGAAATGATGCTGTCTCGCAAGGTCATTACGGAAAAGCAATACCAGGGGCTCGGTAAGTACCGAATCCACTGGTTCAACGGTGGCCTCGCGTCGTCATTCGGGGGAATGGACCCGAACCACGTATTTGCGTCCGACATCTCGAATTTCTCGGGGATGGCGAAGACCGAGAGGCAGGTATTCCATCGGCAGCAATGGCGTGCTGCAAATCAGGTTATGGGGCTCAGAGGGACGTGGATCGTCGGCAAGGTTGTCTGCGAGGAGGTTTCCGCCGAACAGGCTGGCCGTGAGATGGGCTGGGCCAACCGGCCGCAGGCTGTAGCGGCGGCGACGCAATTGCTGAGGGATGCAGCCGACCGGCTGTGTTCGCTTTGGGGAATGTAGAGACTTAACCGCCGTTAGCTCAGAAGGGGACTGACTTGCTCTGGGGCGACGTGTTCAACCACTACAAACGTAAGGGCTGCGACCCATCAGACGCCGCCTGGCGCGCTGACCAGCGGGAGAAGCGGCAGCGACCGGAACGGTGGAAAGAGTGTCCCAGCACCCATTGCGAGCGAAGCGGCGAGTGCCGATCCCCAAGCGACTGTTCCGCAAAGACATGCCGGAATTACAAATGACGCTCACGACGCTTCAATTCCCGCTCGACAGCCTCCCGAATGAGGTCGGATCGCTTTTCCCCCTCGTCCAAGACGGCATCAATTCGGGCCAGCGTCCCCTCGGGGAATCTCGCCGGCATCTGTTCGTGATTGATCTGCTTGCGTCCCATGGCCTGATAATAGGTGATATCACGAAATGTTACAAGCCCCATTTTTGTAGATATCACCTATTGACCCTCCCGGAATATCTGATATCATCTAAAACATCAGAACGGGAGACGGACATGGCCAAGGCTTGCACATTCCTCGCGATCGTAGACGGCGCCAGCAAGTGGTGGGACTCGTTCGCAATCGACCGGAATGACGCCATTGCGCAGATGGTCGCGATCTACGGGGATGCGCATATCGAAGTCGTGTGCTTCCGCCATGTTTAACGGAAAAAAATACACATGCGATGCAGAAACGCACGCTGGCCGCGTTTGCAGCCGCAGCGCGGTTTTTCGGATCGCATCCGCAAGCGGAATCGAGCTTCATTACTGCGCGGCTCATAAGGCAACCCGCACCCTTGAGCACTTTAGGCCCGCGCCCGGCTCTGCCTTCCAAGAGATCGCGGGGCACCCCAAACCGCTGCCGACGCAACCCGTGAACGATGAAGTTTACGAAGATGACGACGACGATTGCGATTGCGACACCGCTATAGAAGACATTCTGACTGGCCGCGTGGACTGCTACGTCTGCGGCAACTTTTGGTATCGTTAATTCCCCATTTGTGGGGGATGTAACATTTTGTTATCACTAGGTATTGACCTGCGTTACGGAGTATGTTAGTATTTCTCCATAATCCCGAATTGCGCCCTAGGGGCATGGATCAATGACCACTCAACCCGCCACCAGGCGGGTTTTTCCGTTTAAGAGCTGCGATCTGAACCTGCGGGCAATTCCGCGCGGGTCGATAGGCTGGGTGGACCCAGACTGGGATGATCTAGCCAACGCAGAGATTCAAGTTCGCCAGCCTGCCACGCGCCGCACAGACGGCCGTGGTCTCTCAGGCGAAGAGAGATAACCCGAGCAGATCGGTGAAAGGCAAATAATAGGAGCAATCGATGGCAAAGAAACCGAAGAAGCCCGGCAAGCCAAAGTGCTGAGTCTAATTGCTCGCACTTTCCCACAGAACCAATGGAATGCAGACTGCTTCCACGATCATCTGGCGGACGTTGTGAAGATCGAGCGCGCGGACAGTCTCCCGCTCAAGATGACCGATGACGAAATCAGGGCGTCCTATTTGCTGGTTTGGCTCGGAATGGCTGAACCAGCAGGAAACGCATAACATTACAAATGTTTAATCCTACAAATGGCAAATCCTAGAGGGCAGCAGAGAGACAAGCCATTCCGTGACGCAATACGCATGGAGGCGGCTCTACTCGAAAGCGGCGAAGACACTCCCGCCAAGAAAGGCTCTCTGCGATACATCGCAAGAAAGCTGCTTGAGCGCGCCTGCGACGATACCGCCTCTGCGAAAGAGGTTGCCGACCGACTCGACGGCAAGCCAGCACAGGCAGTCGAAATGAGCGGCGGCCTGGCTATCTCCCACGAGGAAGCCCTTGCCGAGCTTGAGTGACCGCGAGCGGGCAATCCGCAAGCGCCTCAAGGATGATTTAGAACACTACGCGGCCAAGTGCCTCAAGATACGCGCCAAGAGCGGGTTGATTGTCCCACTCAAGTTCAACAAGGCACAACGATACATTCACGAAAGGCTGGAGGAACAGAACGCTGCGACCGGCAAGGTTCGGGCGCTGATTCTGAAGGGCCGGCAACAGGGGTGCTCAACCTACGTCGGCGGGCGGTTTTATCAGAAGGCAACACATCGGCGCGGTGTTCGCGTCTTCATCCTCACTCACGAGGACGCGGCGACACAAAACTTGTTCGAGATGGCAAATCGCTATCACGAGCATTGCCCGGCGCTTGTAAAGCCAGAGACTGGCGCGGCAAACGCCAAAGAGTTGAATTTCTCCGCGCTCGATAGCGGGTACAAGGTCGGCACTGCCGGGACTAAGGGCGTGGGGCGTTCGTCCACGCTGCAGCTATTCCACGGCTCTGAGGTTGGTTTCTGGCCACATGCCGATACGCACGCTGCTGGTGTGCTCCAGGCCGTTGCCGATGAGCCGGGGACGGAGGTAATCCTCGAATCAACGGCTAATGGGCTTGGGAATTTCTTTCATCAGAAATGGCGCGACGCAGAGACAGGCAAGAGCGATTACATAGCGATCTTTGTTCCGTGGTTCTGGGACGAGGGCTATCGCAAGACTGTCCCGCCTGATTTTCAATTGGACGATGAGGAGCTGACCTATTCCGAGCTTTACGGGCTCGACCTTGAGCAGATGGCCTGGCGTCGTTCCAAGATTGCCGATCTAAAAGACCCGAGCCTGTTCAAGCAGGAATATCCAGCTACGGCGGCCGAGGCATTCCAGATGAGCGGGCATGACAGCTTCATCCCGCCCGCGCTGGTAGCTGCAGCTCGTAAGGCCAAGTGTTCTGAATCGGGGCCTTTGATCATTGGCTATGACCCGGCGTGGATGGGCGATGATCGTCACTCGATGGCGTTCCGTGAGGGGCGCAGGGTCACGAGGGTTGAAAGCAAGAGCAAGCTAGACACGGTTCAGGCTGCTGGTTGGTGCAAACAGGTTATGGACCAGTTTAAGCCCGCTCGGATGTTCATTGACGTTGGCGGTGTTGGGGCCGGTGTTTACGACCAGCTTCATCACATGGGCGAGCCTTATTCGACCATCGTTAAGCCGGTGAATTTTGG
>ERZ869921.817-NODE-817-length-15399-cov-4.694213_pt1 | contig 15399 bp, 19 predicted proteins | sample MGYA00579310_ERZ869921 | MGnify/ENA primary metagenome ERZ869921 (study PRJEB32216, sample SAMN09231816) | wastewater metagenome | place: USA: Maryland | collected 2016-06-21 | study: EMG produced TPA metagenomics assembly of the PRJNA472060 data set (Reclaimed...
CACCTGACGGACTACATCTAATCGCAATCTATGACAAAGCTTGAAAAACCAAACATCAACACTGAGGAATACTGGGACGGATTTTATTCAGACTCAAAAGACGATATAGACCTAGAGCGTTTCGGCGTTTTAGGTTTCGTTGTTAAAGACGGAGACAAAATCCTAGACGTAGGCGGTGGCAGTGGAGAGCTTTTGGAGTTCATCGGAAAGGATAAGAAAGTCCATAGAACACTCTTTGACATCTCTCAGACCGGAATAGACAAAGCCCTGAAACTTGGCCGAGCCGAAGAGGGAAAAGTTGGCAGTATTTATGAACTTCCGTATGGAGATAACTCTTTTGACGTAGTTCTTTGTGCAGAGACCCTAGAACACCTAGAACACCCTGAAAAGGCCGTACAAGAGCTTATAAGAGTTGCTAAGAGGCATATATCAATATCTGTACCTTACGGCTCATGTATTCAAGACCCAGCTCATCTTTGGGAATACCTACCAGAAGATATGGTGGAGCTTTTACAGCCTTACGGATACCTAAAGGTCTACACGACCTCACATGGAATGATTATGGTTTCTCATTTAGAAAAGAAAACTCCATACATCGTAGACGCTGACGATTTCTGTGAAGATAACCACGGATTGCAAGACCTGACGTTTATTAAAAGCCAAGTCCCGAACTTCAAGATTACGCTCTTTACTATCCCCGGTCGTTGCTCTAAAAAGTTCATCAACAAAATCAAGAAGATGGACTGGATAGATATGGTGCCTCATGGACTGTATCACCCTGATCCGTACGAGTGCCTCAACTGGACATACGAAGAATCAAAAGAATACCTCAAGAAGATTAAAAGTCTTGGACTCACCAAAGGATTCAAAGCGCCAGGCTGGCAAATCTCTGACGGAATGTATAAAGCCCTTAAAGAAGAAGGCTACTGGGTAGCTGACCAATACTACAACGATTCTCGCAGACCAGAGGGACTACCAGCTTACAAACTGGAACACGAAAGCCATTACCGAAGACACTATCACATCGGACACCTTGGAGGCCATAACACTAATGCTATCCGAGACCGAATACAGGAACTCCTCGCACTAGACGGAGAGTTTACCTTCATTAAAGACCTACCAGAAGTATCAAAGCCATGGAAACAATCAGACAAGCCGTCCAAGAAACGCCAACCGAAGAAATCATAGCTGAACCGGTACCGGATAAAGCAGAAGCTCTCCCAACAGAAGGAAAGGCAACTGACGAAGTAGACCGTGTAGACGTGTATGAATCAGAAAAGGGGAGTAAGTACGCTTCTGATTACTTCAACGCAAGCGAACTCATGGCTGACTTCAAAGTCAAGATGAATATCGGCTCAATAGATAAGTTTGTCAAAGAAGCCTTGAAATCCGAAGGGGAGGTTATTACTACTTCTAACTATGAAATCTTTCTCAAAAACCTCGAACAAGAAATAGGAAGCGACCAACTCACTATTATGAAACGCCTCCAAAGGATTGCTCAATATATCGAAATTAAAAAGAAACTAAAAAAAGCCGAAGACCTTAAAAAAGCCTTCTTCGGAGAATAGAAGTTTTTACTGCCTCACTCGTTTGTAGAGTGGCGTGTGGGGCAATAAAGATTTTTACAAAAACTATGGCATATACAAAAAAAACACTAGCCGACCTCAAGCAAAGTCTCGCTGATAAGCATGACTCTGGGGTATTACCAACCGATTCAACGACCCTTAGCTATTGGACGCGTCTCTTAAATGAGGGTGTTCAGTATTGTGCAGAGACTCTTCGATTAGTCAAAAGCACCAGCTTAACGACTGTATCTGGAGCAATAGCCCTTCCAGATGATTTTAAACGTGTTCATAAGGTTGTTGTTTCTGATTCTGGGATTGAAGTATCTCAAGTATCGCAGGATAAGAGCGTCCAGCAGTCTCTTGAAGTGTACTGGATTACCGGAAACCAGGTTGATGGATTTACTCTCCATACTCCAGCCGATCAAACCTACACCGTTTTCTATATCTACCGACCAGAAGACATGGACTCTAACTCAGATGTCTGTGTTATCCCTGATTATCTCGCTGTTTCTTGTTACGCCTACGCTAAGCTCCGAATCGCTGAAACTGACCCACTTGAAGACGCTCAAGAATCTCTCAATGAATGTGACCGAAGACTCGGAGAAATCATTGACGACCAGCAAGGAAACGACCAACCACTCAAATTTTCTCTTCAACTTAACGCTTAACTATGCCAGCAGAAGAACGTATCTATGACGACTTTGGTAAGGGTATAAACACCTTTACGAGAGACACCATGATTAAAGAGAACGAAGCCGCAAACGCCTATAACGTATGGTCTGTCGGTAAGAACTCTATCAGAAAGCGACCAGGAATCGTCAAGCTTTGTGAAGTGGTAGGAGCTTCTAAAATTGACGGAATTGGAACGTACTATAACGGCTCTACTCGTGAGTTGTTAGTCATGGCAAATGGAACGCTCTACAAGGTTAATTCTGGTACCGCTGTGGCGATTTCAGGCAAAACCTATACATCAGGACTCAGGACTGATTTCTGCCAAGCAGGAGGCAAAGTATTCATTCAAAACGGTACAGACGCTCTTTCTGAATATAACGGGACATCAATTTCTGATACTACAAACGGAGTCATTGGGAAGTACCTTATTTACTACAAATCATGCCTCTGGACATGGGGAAATACTGGAGCTGGAAACCTGACTCGTCTTTATCGCTCTGGGTCTGATTCTAAAATCGGAGACTTTACTTATAACGTATCAACAAACCCTCTTGCTACCTCTGTTTATGTATCAAAAGATGATGGACAAGCTCTTATTGGAGGATATAAGCACCAAGATTACTTCTACGCAGTCAAAGAAAGGTCTCTATGGAGAGTCTCTATGGCCGCTGACTCTGCTGGAACCATTGCTATTGAACTCGTAGACCCTGCCCGTGGTGCTGACTCTCATTTCACGATTGACGCAGTAGAAAACGATAACTTCATGTTCTCTGAATTAGGAGTCTTTGCTACTGGGTACGAGCCGAATATCGACCAGGTACGAACGAATATTGTTTCTCTACGAATCGACAATAAGTTAAAAACGATTGAAAAATCAAACCTTGACGCTACTTGTGGAATATTTTTTGACAATCATTACTACCTCGCCTACGCCTCTGGAGGTTCTACATCAAACGACACTGTAATGGTTTATGACCGCCAACGCCTCGGCTGGTGGGAATGGTTTATTAACGCTAATTGTTTTTCAGAATACAAAAACTCAGACGGGGAAACAAAACTCTACTTTGGGTCTTCAACTGACGGGTCTATTTACTACTTTGATGAGACTGCGAAATCTGACGACTCATTAACAATCCCGACTAACTGGGAATCCTCAAAACTCTCAATGAAGAATATCTCTCAAATGAAATTCTTTTTGACTGTCCTTTTGTACTTTGGAAAAGCTCCAGGGGACGTGACGTACTCGGTCTATGTGGACGGGGTACTAGCTAAGACTGACCCATCAGTGATGATTGGCTCGTCTGGATCAGCAGGAATGGGAGTCGGGACACTTGGAGTCGAAATACTCGGTGTCGGAGACGGTTCGCTCGATGTATCAGATAACGGAGGAGCTGACCTCGTAAAAATCCCTATAAACAAACTCGGAAGAAATATACAAGTCCAAATCGAAGACAATAACGGAAATAAAACTTGGGAACTCAACGGTCTCATAGTCCACTATAAACCACTTTCTAAACAGTTCCAGCCCGGAACAAGAAACTAATATGGCAATCATAAACCACCAAAACAATTTTGCTACCAACCTGACATCAAACACGTCAGCTGGAGCAACTACAAGCCCCCTTAATTCTATCCCGTCAATCTCGGCTGACTTTTACTTAGCCTTTGACGCTACAAATATCAACGGTCACTACGAAGTGCGAAAAATCACTTCTAAGACAGCTACAAATGTTAACCATACTGCGACTACTTACGACCATACAACAGCCGAAGAAGTCCGCATGATTATCCCAGCCGAAGAAATGGATAGTCTCTGGAATGCAGTTACAAACACTCCTAGAGGGTACCTTCTAAACGGTAAACTCTCTGTCCTTGATTCTGCCGGAATTACAGTAGCAGTTAAAACTCTAGCAGGTACAGACCCATCTACTAGCGACCCTGTATATATCCGTATCGGAGACACTGTACGTTCAATTACTTCAGCTCTATCACGTTCTCTTGCTGATGGTACAAACTGGTTTAACGCTGGCTCTGCTGAACTAGCAACTAAGGAGATTGACTACTTCCTATATGCTGTATGGGACTCAAACTCATCAGCAGTTGCTTTAGGATTCGCTCGTATACCTGGGGCTAACTTAGTGTCTGATTTTTCTGCCACTACGACCAACGAAAAATACATCGCTGGGTATTCAGGATTCACCACCACTGACGAAGTAGAAGTTATAGGCCGCTTCGCCGCTACTCTCTCTGCTGGTGCTGGGTATACATGGACAGTGCCTACTTTTACGGCAGCAAACCTTATTCAAAGGCCAGAATATTTGTCCAAGAAATCGTACTTTTTACCTTCATGGACATCATCTGGAACGCAGCCAGCAATAGGTAACGGGATTATATATGGAGATTACATGGTTCACGGACATAGAGTTTCTGGGGTTATATATTTACAGATTGGTTCAACAACAACCGCTGGAACGGGAACGTACTCATTGCAGCTTCCGTTTAAATGTAATAGCGATACAAGCCTTCATGCTATTGGAAGTGGTTCAATACTAGATAATGGAACAATTTGGTATATGTCAAATGCGTTTTTAAATACTGTAAATGGTTCAGTGTTTGGATTAACTTGGAATGGGAATGTCGGCGGTAACTGGTCAGCCACTACTCCTATGGCTCCTGCAAACGGAGACATCATTCGCCTAAATTTTAGCTACGAAATCTAACCATCAAAAAAGAGCCTATCAAGGGAGAGATAAACAAAAAATAATTAAAAAACTATGGCATCAAAATCACGAGGCGGTCTCTCAAAAAGAGAATTGGCCGCATCACAAAAAATGAAGCTTACTAAAAAGGTAAGCACACCAAGAAGCACTGCTTCAAAAGCAAGTTCTTCTACACCAGTAGGAGCTATTGGTCAAAACAAAGACGGTAGTTTTATCTATGATAAGTCTACTCCTAATTACACACCTGCCAATGCAAACTATTCAAGTATCGGTGGTTATTCAGGACAGTCTAGTCCAACAGGTAAGATTGTAACACCTAAGAAGACCAGTTCAAGCTCTAAAAGCTCTTCTAGTTCTTCTAGTTCAAAGTCTAATAAAAGTAAAGTATCAGGACTTGTAAGAAGCGATCTAGGAGTCAATACAGCTAGTGCAAGTTCAGAGCCTAATTTTACACCTGCACCAACTGCAGATAGAAGTTTGGCCGCTGCTTTTGCTGGTAAGGGTGTAGCACCCGGAGCATTTTCTTCAACACCACCTATATTCAATGAGAACGGAGCTATTGGAGAAGAGAATACTAATGAGACATTTATTGGAAAGGGTCTTCGTATGCTCAACGAAGCACCTCGTCTTTTTGGTGGAGAGAGTCGATTGGTGAATAAAGATTTTGGAGTGAGTGAATTTCTCCGATTAAATGGAGTTCTAAGATCTCCACAAGAGACTGTCAACAATCTATTAGGAGTCAGTACCGCTAACGCTTCTAGCTATGATGGACTCGGTGGAGCACAAGAAAATACAAATGCTCCAGTTTCACATATATCAGACCAGTTATCAAGTAACGTAGGACAGCCATTTGAACAATCTCAAAACAACCAAGAGTCATATTCTCAAGAAATTGCACGAACTAACCCACCAAAACCACAGGCACAGTCATTTAACACAACAGGAGGTTCTGGAAGCTCACTAGGAGTCACAGGAGGCGCTACAGCAGACCCATCAACTGACTCATACATCAAAGACCTTCAAAAATCAACAGAGGGAGACTTTGGAGCAAAAGACGCTACTAAGCAAATTAAAGACCTTATCCGTAGCCTTGACCCAGAATATGACGCTTACCTAAAACAGGCTCAGTCAGAACTTGATAAGTCTAAAACAGAAGACTTAAACAAACTCGCAGGGGTATTCGCTGGATATAACACGGCCGACTCTGAACAACGCCTACAACAGCAAGAACGAGTACAAGGGGACTACGCTACACAGCTCACAAACCTCCTTGCAAAACTTCAACTTCAGAAACAAAAAGACGTAACCGGATACAAGAGCCAGCTCTCTGAAAGACTCCAAAATATCGCACAAGCGAAAAGCACAGCACAGCAACGTGTAGCCGAGCTTATTCAGGCCGCACAAGATAAAGCTTGGGATAGGAATTATAAGATGAAGGCTTTAAGCCAGAGAGGGAGAGCTGGTTCGGACGCTAACAGTTACATAGATGGGGCGAAGGAGTTACAAATACAATTATCAAACCTCAGGGGAGAAGACGGATTTATTGATCCTCAAGACTACTTAGACGCACAGACTGCATTCTTAACAGATTATCCTCAATCAGCGTCAAAATTTAGCTCTATATTCCCGGTAGAAAATTATCTATCACCAATAGAAAGAATTAGTAAGGGACTACAATAATATGTCGGCAATTAACCAGTTTATACAAAAAAAGGCTGGTAAGAAAAGCCCTGTAATAAATACTCGCCCAAGTAGCTCAAAGGTTAGTGGCGGCAGTGCTATTAAAAACTTTGCAAATAGGCCGAAAAGGATTGCAAAGCCACAGTTTTCTCAGCCAGTTCAACAGTCAACACAACAAACACCAGTAAAAGCTAGTGGTGCTTGGCAGACAATAACAAGGAACCTTATCAAGCCTGTATCATCAGCGGCTAACGCCTTAGAAGATACCGGTAAGGCTTTAGCGTACCCAATAGCCAATAAAATAAGGCCAACCTCTTTCGCTGATTACTCTAAAAAAGTTGACTTTAACCCTCTTCAGCATCAAAAAGAAGTATGGGCAGGGGATAACCAAAGAACTTTTGCCACAATAGCCAATGAGTTTGCTAACACTCAGTTTAAGAATGATAATATTGGTAGAGTACTCGCAAATACTACTGGGGTCGGTGGAGATTTTATCCTTGACCCATTAAACAAGGTAAAAGTGTTAGGACTTACCAAAACAGGTGTAGATGCTCTAAAGCAAGGAAAAGTAGCTCTAAGCGCGGCGGAACAGGCAAAACAAGGCCAGAGAGCACTACTTCAGATAGGAAATACTAACATACTACCAAGTCTAGGAAATAAAGTTTTAGAGGCTTCTACTGCTACCAATGACGCTATTCGCTCTACCGAAAAAGGGAAGCAACTATTTGATTTACTATCTAAAGTATCTACTGGAATACGCCCAGGAGCAGTGTCTCGTGGTGATTTTAAGGTACTTAAAGATGCAAAAAATACAGCTAGAAACATAGAGAACTTTACAAAAGAAAATGCTATGCAACTAGCCAAGGATGTAGAGAAGCAACTTATGAAGAAGGGAGCTTCTGAGGAGGTTAGATCACAACTCCTTCACGCCATAGAAAAAGGCGATATGTCACTTGCTCCAAAAGGTACCGAGGATATATTTAAAACAGCTATGGAGTTTCAGGTTGAGAATGAGGCTAAGTGGAGGTCACTTGGTGGCTCTACTATTGAGGGATACGGGATGGCTCATGTAGCAACCCCAGAAGTTGCTGAGGCCTCTCGAAAAAAATCTCTTAGTGGTGGTAAGTTGTTTTCAACAGTTACGCCACAGGATATGAATCGTCAATGGGTCAAGGCTGACGGTAAGGTTGTAAATATGGCTGATGAGGGTATTAGGTATGATGAAAAAGCTGGTCTTTATGTCAAGAACTATGGAAAGGAAACTGCTGATGGTGGCTTTGCTCCTAAATGGGAGCCAGTAGATGTAGAGCAAGCTTCTGCTAAAGAAATAAATGACGCTCTAAAGTCACAAGGAAAAAACCCATTGTTTAGAGAAGACCTCCCAACAGCTATGGCTCGTATGGGAATTTCAACAGGGAAAAAAGAGGCTGGTTCTGAATACCTAAGAATAACAGAAGGATTAACCGGAGAAGAGGGCAAAAAATTAGCAAGTGAAACTTATGAAAAGATAACCAATATCGAATCAGTTAATAAGTTTATAAAGGGATTCGACAAGATTCAGAATATCTGGAAAGCTCAGGCTCTCATGGCACCTTCTTACCACACACGAAACATTGTAGGTAACTTGTGGAATAACTTTTTGGCAAACGTATCTCCTACGGATTATGCAACTGCTGGAAAATTACAAGCAAAACTAACAACAGGAACGGCCACGAAAGTAGAAAAGCAACTTTACGAGAAAATGCAAAAACTCGGAGTTATCGGAACTGGTCAGTATGGCGGCGATATTACTCAAGCAATAGCTGATGAAATAGGGGGGGTATCTATAAACCCACTTTCTCAAAGATTTGCTGGATACAAAGCAAATAGATTCGCTGGATCGGCAGTAGAAGACAACGCTAAAATTGCACATTATATTTCAAAAGTCCGTGACGGATTTACACCAGAGGCCGCTGCTGAGTCAGTAAAGAAGTACCTTTTTGACTACTCAGACCTTACATTTGCAGAGCAAAACCTTTTTAAGAAGGTTATGCCTTTCTACACCTGGACAAGAAAAAACGTTCCTCTTCAGGTTCAGGAGTTTGTAAATAATCCAGGTAAGTTCTCTAAGATTGGAATAGTAAAATCACAGATTGAGTCAGGCGTAGAGCAACCAGATGAAAAGTACATGAGTGACTATATAAAAGGTGGTGCTCCAATACGAACACGAAAAGACGAAAAAGGAGTAACTCAGTATTTCTTAATGGGGCAGTGGCTACCAGCGGCTTCAGCGCTTCAGGTTCTAACAAGTGGCGGTGATACAGCAATTGGTGGTGCAACACCTATATTAAAGTTACCAATAGAGACTCTACTCAACAAGTCCTCATTCTTCAAGGATACAAATGGACAATATGAAGACTTGCAAAAATTTCCAGGACAGACAAAGAGCTTTGCAGGATTTGATATGAATCCTAAAGTTATAAACGCTTTGCGCTCTATAAGGGTGTTAAATGAAGCGAATAATCTAAACCCAGGAGGAGTGTTTGGCACAGAATCAAGCCCAAGTATCTTCGATAAGTTTGGATTTGAAAGCGCATCTCAAAAAACAGGTAAGCCAGACCAATCGACTAGCTCAAGAGTGGTTAAGTTTTTAGCTGGAAAAGAGTCTGGATATAACCCAGAGCAAGCTAAAATATACTACGACAAAGACACAGAAGATAGAGTGTCTGAGTATAAGTCCGCACTCAATAATGCTATTAGAAATGGACAGACAGATATAGCTGAGAATATCATCAAAGATATGTCACTCTACATAGAGGAAAGAGGGGGGCAGCCAAATAAGGATGTTCAAGGATTTAACCTTATGGGTGAGAGATACTTTCAAGATTTAGCCAAGGATAAACAGGCTGAGTATAACCGTGACAAAATCAGAGAGCAGATGAAGACATTGATTAGAGACGGTATTAGAAGTGGAGATAATGGAAAGCTTAGAGAGGCAATACAAATGGATCCAGAGTATGCTAAAGATGCTATAAAAGAGGTACTAACAAAAAGCTCCAAAGAAGGATTAAGTCCAAAAGACCAGCAAATGCTCTATGAGATTGAAAGAATGAAGACAGAAAAGAGATTAAAGCCGTTCTACTAAATCGGAAGGCTATAACTATCTCTCGGGTCATCACTTACTGGAGGTCCCTTTGGGATAATTCCTAAATATCCAAGCCAAACTAAAATGGTAACAATTAAAAAAATAATACCCAGTATCCCGGACAATACTTCAAAAATAAAAATAAACAATCTAATGATTCTTCTCTCGATATCATTAAGTGACATATACTATTTTAGTTCAGATAATTTCTCTCTAACAAGGATGTGTTCTTTATCGGAAACTATCTTAGAAAAGGCGGAGACTGGTTGTCTAAAGTTAGTATCTTTAACTACGACTCCTCGTATTGTCACTCTGTCCTGTTCTATACACCCAATATTCCTCCAATCAGCAGTATTCTCTCCGCTAGGATTTCCCTCAAAAACAAAACAGCTATTATCCACTAATCCAACTAAAGACTTAATCCAATCACTATCTATATTCTGACAGTAATTTGATCTAAGACACTTTTCCCACCTAAAGACACAATCATCGCCGACTTCACATCGCTTTGTAGTGTCTATAATTACAGTATCTCCGTCACTGTAACCTCGTTCTACCATGGAGCTACCCTCAACCTTAAAAACAGTCTTTCCATCTATTACTTTTGGTAAACCAGTCTTATTATCCTGCTCCCATTGAAAAGTCTTTCCATCATGGTTAGTATATGTTGATGTAACAGTATTGTAACCTAAATAATCGTAGATATACAAAGCTCCAAAAGCAACTGAAAGAATAGCAACTCCTCCAAGGAACGCCATAAGTAGTCCAAATAATAAGCTATCGTTTTTCATACCTAATACATACCACTAAAAATTAAAAAAGTCAAGCCTATGTGGCCGAAAAAAGAAAAAGAAGAGTCTCCAGAAGTCGAAGTATATCGTATTTCAGGAGAAGCAATCGCTCGAAATGGACAAAGACAGTGTCAAAATCACGTCTTTAGAAAGTTAAGTGAAACAGAAGTGGCTTGTACACTTTGCCCGACAGTATTGATAGTAGAAAACGCCAACGAAATCGTCTAGCATACTTGCTTTTTTTCGTCAAATGTGATAGTGTAGATATACAACTTGGTTGAAATATACCAAAAGCTCAACAGAATCATCGAGCCATTTCCCTTTCGGGGGAGGTGGCTTTTTTTTATGCCCGAAACACAACAAAACAAAGAAACTCCGCAGTCAATCCTTAATAAGTCTTTCAATAAGACCTATGAGATTTTATCAGTGGAACAAATGGAGTATGACCCTTCTGGGGTAATGCGATCAAAAATAACTTCTGTACTTACATCTCGCCTCGATGAAGGAGCAACCTACACCTATGTCGGAAAAGCCACCCCTGGAGCCTCAGACTCTGACGCTGTATGGCAGATAATCCGCTACCCTTCCGCAGACTTTTCAGAAGGACTCTACGCAGACGGAGACGCTTCATTCGACAACGTATGGGAGGACAGAGAATCACTAACATATAACTAAATGAAAACAAAAATCGAAGAGGTAGAGAAAATTGACCTCAAACTACAATCAGCAATCAACCTATTAGTTGAAAAACTCACTCAAGCTGGAGTCGAACTTGAAGGAAAAACAATCATAATCAAAGACTCAAAACTAACTATCAAATAACTATGTCAAAAGCAAACACAACTGAAAACGAGACTTTGGACGCTATCCTTCGGGCACAAGACCCTTCATGGCGTTCAAATGCTTCTCGCTATATCGCCCTCCATACTGCAGACCCAGGAGAAGGTGGCTCAGCCACTACTTCTGAAGCCGCTTATGGTTCATACGCCCGAGTTACTGTAACCGCTGCTACTGGATTTTCTGCTGGTTCTGGTGGCTCAAGTGCTAACACTGGACTTCTTCAGTTTCCAGAATGTACCTCTGGATCTGAAACAATCACTCACGTTTCAATTGTAACTACATCATCAGGTGCAGGACAGATTCTTTACTCAGGAGCATTGACCGCTTCTCGTTCAATCTCTTCTGGTATTCAGCCTCAGTTCGCAATCGGAGCACTCACTATAACCGAAGACTAAATTAAAAAAAGAGTATGTATCAGTGCAGTATTTGTCAAAAAGAAGCTCAGTTAAACGAAGACGGATATGTCCGTACTTGTGACTGTAAAGAAGGAAACATTATTTGTGGAATGGAAAGCAACCTCGAAGGTAAAGGGGGAATAAAGGAAACAAAAGAAATCTTCCATAACCTTTCAGAGAGTTCTTTTTCTAATGTACAGGCCATGCTTGTATGTCTCGCTTCCGTAGAGTTTTTCCAACTCGGAAAGAAAGAAATCTTCGCTAACGAAATGACCCTCACTGATACAAACTCGAAACGTACTTTTACCTTCACACTAACTGCTAAGGAACTATAATGGCTGGATTTAGAGGAATTAAAGATGTCGTAGATTCAGAATCCGAAGGTCGGGTTAGAAACTACAAATGGAGAAAGACTCCTTCACAGGCTACCACTGCTGGTATCTGGTTTGACCTTGCTAACACTTCTGGTATGCCTCCTGCAAAACAGTGGTTTGACGCTGCGCCTCTAACAGCTACGCAAGTAAAGCAATCTACCGATAAGGGGATTTACCACGGCCCGAATGTCTCGCCTTCACAGAAGCACCTCCGAAAGACTCTTAATTGGTGTCCTACTGCCGCTCCGCTGCCAATGCAAATGATTCTCTGCGATTACCTCCTTTATTACCCAACAGTAGACGACTCAGAAACAGGGCTTCAGACAATGGATAACACTATCACTCTACCGAGATATACAGACGGAGTAGGGGTACAGATGATGGCGATCACCACAGGTGCAAGAACAGGCGGACAGACCTTCACAGTTACTTACACCAATTCAGACGGAGTAGCAGGACGCACCGCTTTAGTAATGACTCAGAACACTTCTTCTGTACTTGGAACGGTTACAACCACCGTTTTGACTCCTACAAACAACACTTCTGCTTGTCCTTTTATCCCACTACAAGACGGGGACAAAGGAGTCCGTAGTATCGAATCAGTACAAATGAACGGAATAGACTCAGGGTTTTTCACTCTCGTACTCGTAAAGCCTCTCGCTGAAACAGTTGTTAGTGGAATAGGCGCACCAACCGAAACCGATTATCTCATACACAAAAACGAAATGCCTCGTATCTATGATGACGCATTTCTAGGATATCTCTGCTTGCCGAATGGTTCGGTAAACGGCGCAGTCATAGAAGGACAATTAAAAGTAATTTGGAACTAACAATAACAATATGGCAGGATTCGCCAGCAAAGACCAAATCATCAACGCCCTCTCAAATGGTCAGGTCTTTAAACAAACATGGGGGAAAAACTTTAACCCGACAACCGCAGCAGTAGCTAACGAGTTTCACACTCTCTTTCGTGGAGCAGGAAACCCTGGAGCTGACGCTCTTTTTAACACAGGGACAAACCTTTTGTTTCAGGGTGTTTTAGATACCACAACAAACGCAGGGGCAATACAACACGGAGGAAACGTACAGGCTTCAGGATTCTACAAGTATCTCGCTTCTGCAACCGCAGTATCAGCAGCCGCTACCGTAGTACCTGGAATCCTCAAACTGGTTGACGTAATCGGATTCTATCGTGTTACATCAGTCACTACTACTACCGCACAGGCTACGACTAACACCCTAGGGTTTGGAGACACTTTCACGGCTGACGCTGGAACGGACATTATCACAATGACCTCTACAACGAATATCCCGTCAAACATCTTGACTGGTACTCGTGTCCGTCTTACTACCACTACAACGCTTCCTGCTGGTCTCGCCCTTGCAACTGACTACTACGTTATCAATGTAACTGATTCAACTTTCAAACTAGCGACTTCTTACGCTAACGCCATCGCTGGAACTGCGATTGATATTACAAGTGCAGGTACGGGCACTCATACCATGTCTCGCCTCCTTCCTCGCTATACAAACGGAGCAGGTGTACAGGCTATCATCTTCAATCCAAACTCTACCGCCCTTGGCGCTGCCACTCCTAACCTTTCTCTCGGGTACACGAACTCTGCTCAGGTTGCTTCACGCGCCACACCTACTGTACTTCCTATCGGAAAGACCGCTGCTGCTAACTCTTTGATTATCTACACAGGAGCTACTGGAACTGGAAAGTATAACTACACCATGCCACTTCAAGCAGGAGACGCTGGTATCGCTGAAGTAAACACCATTCAGAACTCTGTCTCTTACGTTTCAGGAGAATACTGTGTCGCTCTTATTAAGGAAATCACAGAGCTTCCACTCTCTACTCTTGGACTCGCTGCTGAAAGAAACCTCGTATTAGAAATGCCATCACTACCTCGAATCTTTGACGGAGCTGCTCTCTACTGGATATGGGGCTCTGGTGTCGCTACTCCTGCTTCATCTGCTTTCTCAGGTACTTTGAACTTTATTTGGAACTAATGCTTCTCAACAACTACTCAGTCTTAAATAGTAGCCCGGGCCGAGCAATCGGTGGGTTCACTAACCTATACCAGAACTTCAAGGCTGGTAGTTTGTCGAGTATGTATATCACTGACGGGGCTGCACAGAACAGTAAGGCTTCACTACCTACTGGAACACAGCCTCCGTATTCTTTCCTTCTTGCTTTTAAAGGAGGGGAACTTTCAAGCTCTACTGGTATCTCAGGAACTGGAAGCGTAACCGCTGGAATGGCTATGGGTATCAACTTGACCGCTGACCTTTCTGGTGCTGGGTCTATTACCTCTGCTCTTTCTCTTATCTCTGCTTTGTCCGCAACACTTGAAGGTGCTGGAGACTTGACCGCTTCAATGGTAGGAACTGTTCAAATGGCCGCTGATTTAGCTGGAAGCGGAGACCTAGAAGGTGCTTTAAGTTTGATCGCTGGAATTACTGCCACTCTCGCAGGTGCCGGAGCCGTAGAAGGAAACCTTAAAGGAAAAGCAAGTATGGCCGCTGATATCTATGTCAACTCAGGAACAGCCACCACTCAAGAACTCGTAGCCGCTATATGGAACGCTTTAGCTTCTGACTACAACACTTCAGGAACTATGGGAAACAAATTAAACGGAGCAGGAAGTGCAGGAGACCCTTGGACTACTGACCTATCAGGATATAACACCGCAGGAACCGCAGGAAAGAGACTAAAGGACACCCTAACAACAGGTAAATTCATCGCACTAAAATAAAAATAATTCAATAACATGGAAGACTTAGGATTTCAACAATTCGGACTAATCGGCTCAATAATAGGTGCTTTGTTTTACTACATTGTCAGGAAGGATAACTTTATATCAGACCTTCTCGCCAGACATGAAGAAATGCACAAAACATTCACCGCTACTGTACAGGCTAATACCGAAGTCACAAAGGAAACCTCTACCCTCATTAAAAATCTCAACGGAAAACTAGAGAGAGCAATAATTGAAAAAGGAACAGGAAAATAATATGCAAAACGTAACACTAGAAGGCCTTTTGGTCGCAGGTATTGCAGTCATCGGGTATGGCGTAAACGTCATTCAGGGAGACTTGAAACAAGGTTCTTTCCTACTCTTAGCTGGCTGTGCTCTTATCGGCTACCGAGGAATCCTCAAAAAATACACAGGAGAATAGTGCATTGACTTATCGGGCCTCCCTATCTTTGGGCCTGATAGTCAGTACATTA
>ERZ869921.818-NODE-818-length-15388-cov-4.396922_pt1 | contig 15388 bp, 32 predicted proteins | sample MGYA00579310_ERZ869921 | MGnify/ENA primary metagenome ERZ869921 (study PRJEB32216, sample SAMN09231816) | wastewater metagenome | place: USA: Maryland | collected 2016-06-21 | study: EMG produced TPA metagenomics assembly of the PRJNA472060 data set (Reclaimed...
AACTACAAGTTCAAGATCATCGACGAGCGATATCCTGATCGTGTTGTTTGGGGTACCACTCCAACTTGGTTCACTTTATCAGAGAAGTGCAAGTTCCGTAACTGGGTTCAGGAAATTCTGAACGTGGATGAGCTAGACGAAGGGTTCGATTTCGAACTCGAACAGCTTTTTGATATGCCAGTGAATGTGCAGATCGAAAACAAGGAATACTTCTCTAAGAAGTACAACGAGAATAGGACAGCTACGAATGTTGTGAACGTCATCAGATACACCGATGACGATGATTATCCAGACGACGACTCATTCTAAGGAGTAACAGCAATTAATGGATGTTTTAGGGTATCTAAACTCTAAAGGTGTTCAAGTAAAACACGATGCGGGACCCAACGATATCCACACTGCATGTTTCTTCTGCAACGAGGATGATAGTAAACGTGGAAGGCTCTATATAAACGTAGATCCTTCCATGTCACCTCCTGGGTTATTCCAATGCCATCTTTGTGGCGAGTCTGGTGCTATCAATAAGATACGTAGACATTTCGGAGATCCACCTTTAGATGATAATGGCAATGATGTAGTTCGTGATAAAAACGATAAGCCTGTTTCTTCTTTGCGTCTCTTGAAGGCTGCCGCCGATTATTATCACGAGACACTAACCGAATACGAAGATAAGTTTGATTATCTTTACACTAAGAGGGGCTTATCCACAGACACTATCGTGAACCATAAACTTGGTTGGGCTGATGGCGGGTTAGGCAACCATCTCAAGAGCTTGGGTTTCTCTGCCGCTGAGTTGAAAGCCTCTAACTTGATTAAGGATGATGGATCAGATTTCTTTATTAATAAGTTAACTATCCCTTATTTCTTTCAAGGCAACGTTCTCCAGATTCGTGGTCGTGAAATAGGTAGTGGTCCCAGTAAGTATCTTACGCCACCAGGTGACGAAGCTCGTCTATTCAACGTTGATGCTGCTCGTAATCAGGACAAGGTGATTATAACAGAAGGAGAGTTTGATGCTCTCACACTTGAACAGCTTGGTTTTGCAGCCGTAGGAGTGCCAGGTGCGAATGCTTGGAAAGATAATTGGTCATCTTACCTTGGTGACGCTAAGAGAGTCTATCTTTGTTTTGATAGGGATCAGTCTGGGGCGAAGGGTTTCGAGAAAGTATCGGAATCGTTAGCTAAGTCAACTAAGGTAAAGATTCGTCAGATTCTCATGCCTATGCATGGGACCAACGAAGCCAAGAACGATCCTTCGGAATGGATCGTGGGCAAAGGTCATACCAAGAGCGATTTCGAAGAGTTAATGAGGGCTTCTGAGCCTCCGTCTCTTCTTGTGTCTTTGGATGATGCTTTCGCTGAGTGGGAACTGTTCGAAGGTGCTCCAACTCGTAACCGTATCTCTTTAGGGTTCAACGATTTGGATAAGAAGATTGACGGTGGTGTTCAGCCAGGTCAGGTAATTATCACTTTAGCAAAGACCGGTGTAGGTAAGACCAGCCTCTTAGTTAATTCCTTTAATAATCTTATTTATAAGAACAAAGTTGCTATGGCGAAAGATAGGAACATCAAGCCTATCAAGATACTGTTCATTTCGTTGGAGCAGACAAGGAACGAGTGGTTTGATCGTGCGTTAAAGGTTTACAGTTTTTATAATCCTCCAATGCCAAAGACCATAAGGGAACTGGACCATTGGAGAACCGCTTTCGCTAAGGCTGGTAAGGTCAACCTTCCGTTGGTCGCTCAAAATATTTCAGCTTTGAAAGAATTCTATCAAGATCATCTGATGATGGTCGATAAAAATAAGGTAACAGAGGAAGAGTTCCATGAGATCGTCGAAGACTTCAAGGTTCGCCAAGGCAGAAAGCCTGACTTGATAGCTGTCGACTACTTGGGTTACTGGGCTCGTGCCTTCCCCGGCGAAGGTTATGAACGAACCACTGCCGCTGTTATGAAACTTAAAGAAATAGGAAAAGATGTCCAAGTACCTATCCATGCACCTCACCAAGTTAGTCGTGCTTCTAATAGCCAAAGACTAGACATTGGTTCTGGTAGGGACGCAGGAGCGGTAGAAGAAACGGCAGACTTCTTGTTGGCATTGCAGCGAGAGATGAAGCAGGAGATAGATGAAAGAGCTAGAGCTGGAGCAAAAGGCGACGGTATGATCCGTGGCATGAAAGAAACGGCTACTAGCAATCTTTATATCGATGTCTTGAAGTCTCGTCATGGTGGCGCTGGTGGTGATCCTGTGGTCCTTACCGACGCTTCTATGAGTTTAGCATGGGTAGAAAGAGTTAATGATCCAAAGAACAAAAAGTTCATAGATCGTTGTGATAACGAAAGAAAGTATTATGCCGGTGGTACGGGTGAGAACCTAAACGATTACATCCTACGTCATGCCTCTGATCATTATCAGGGTGGTATGAGATGGAGAGATGTAGCTTTCGAGAAACTAGAGAGTAAAATCAATGCTAATAAAACCCAATAGCGTTAAAGATAGTGACGTGTTTGTTGATTACCTTCAACAAGAGTTAGGGCTCCCGTCTGATAGACGGGAAGCCAATTCCACCAAGAAAGCTGTTCAAGAATTCTTTGAACAGTATCCCTATGCGACATACTCAACTTTGGTTAATCTTGTCCAGTGGGCGAAGTTCAGTGGAACAAAATACAGTAGAGGGGCTGCACTATTAAGGTATGGCACTCCTTACGCATACGAAAAGGGATACCTTCCCGAGTTAGATCCAAGTTACGATATCATTGAGAGGATAAGTTATGGTAGTTAGCAACCCAGAGAATTTTGACGGACAGGCAGTTACTTCATATGAAGCTAAATTTGCTGGTTCTTTTGACCTACATGAAGAGTCAGGTTCGAAGATGAAGTTCGGTGACATTGTTACCTTCTTGGTGTCTGCTGAGGTAGGCAAGTCTGAGATGGTCAGCACTCGTTCTGGTGACTTGAAGCGTACGAATCGTTGCGACGTTATCGCCGTGAACGATATCGATGCCAGGACATGGGACATCATCCAAGATGTCATTGCGAACCCATTGAAGTACAACGGTATCTACTCACAGGGCACGATTGTATGAGCTTAATGGACCCTAGTGATCATCTTGTTATCCAATCAATAGAGTTCTTAGCAAATGACACTGTTACGATCGCTTATATCGAGAAAGACAAGAACCAAAATGACGCTGTGGGCCTAGCTAATGCTATTACTATCAACGCTCGTTCTCTGAGCAAGCTTGACGTAGTTGATGACCTCCTGTCTGCAGCCGAAGAATTAGTAGAAGAAGGGTTGTTGTTTATTCGTAACCCCGAACCCGTTCTTGGCAGAAGAAGGTCTAGGAGATCGGTTGAAGTTCCCTCCGAGTAGAGAATTTAGGTCTGACTGGTTGAGTCTAGGAACCTGTATAGGTTCCTCTCATTTGTTCTTTCCCGATGACCAAGGTGACTACATCAACGAGGATTACGCCAAGTCTCTATGTAAGACTTGCAAGGTACAGAAAATATGTACCGATTATGGCATAAGAGAAAGGTTTGGTATCTGGGGTGGTCTCAGCGAAAATGAAAGGTTACAGTTGAGAGAAGAATATGACAACGACTCTTTCATAGAGTCTATCGATGATGTGTTTAATAGCCTGGCAGAAGATTATATCTTCGCCCTAGAGGTATTAGATGAAAAAAGTAGAGTGCAAGCTTTGCCGAAAGATGGTCCCAAAGGATGAGGCATTTCGCACGGCACTGCAGTCCTTCTGTAGTAAGGACCACTACATTGATTATAAGAACAAACCAAAGGCAAGTTCCAAGCCTAAAAACAATTGGGACAAGATCAGGCTAGAGGTAATAGCACTGGATGGTGGGCGCTGCAGGCTTTGTGGCTCGGCTACGAGTTTGCACGTCCACCATATAGTTTACCGTAGCGAAAAGAAGGATGATTCGTTGAGCAATCTAATAACTCTCTGTTCAGAGCACCACGATTTAGTGCATTCGAATAAGGCTAAGTATCAACCAATACTATTGGAAATGGTGAGTAGAATACGTGGAATATAATGATTCAGAGTCAATATATATTGACCCAATAACTGGCGCTAAGAAGGGCGTAAAATTGGCTAGATTTGATTTGATTCCTCCATCTTCTCTTTTTCAGTTGGCTGAGCTTTATGGTAAAGGTGCAATAAAATACGGTGATCGAAATTGGGAAGCAGGGTACGACTATTCAAAAAGTTTTGCTGCTTTAAATAGGCATTTGTGGAAATGGTGGAGCGGAGAAGATATAGATTTAGAAACTGAAATGAATCATTTAGTTTCTGTAGCTTGGCACGCCTTCTCTCTATTACATTTTATAGAGAACTACCCAGAAAAGGATGATCGTGGTGTCAGGTCCTAAACATTCTAATGAGAACCTACCTCTAGGTGACCAAAAAATCATAAATCAACAGCTTTTAGAGAAGGAACAAAATGAACCGACCAACAGTTAACCGTATCCGCCCTTTGAGAATCCCTTTGATGTGGGTCAACCCCAAGGGTCACAAGAAGCACATTGGCTATTACATGCCTCATGCTGACCAGATATACACACCGAGGGGAAATTTTTCTATCAACTTGCGTCAAGTTTGTCGAAAGCCCAATCGTCCCGTCACGGAGCCTAAGAATTTGATGCACCTTCGTAGGATGGTAGCCGCATACGAGTCGGAGGATTACACTTATCGTGGTAAGTAAAGCTGTTTTAGATTCTATCAATAAAGACTTCGGGACCGGTACCGCCGTAGTCCTGTCTGACAATACCATCACAGCCGTTGACAGGCTCCCTACGGGCGCTCTGACCCTTGACCTAGCTCTGGGTGGCGGATTGCCCCGTGGCGTGATCATAGAGGCTTACGGAGCCGAATCATCAGGCAAGACGACCATAGCTCTCCATGCCATAGCTGAAGCTCAAGCTGCTAACATAGGATGCGCGTTCATTGACGCTGAGTTCTCTTTCGATCCAGTGTATGCCAAAGCTATCGGAGTCACCGATGACCTCATCTTTGTGCAGCCCAACTCTGGAGAAGATGCTTTAGCTGTAGCTCTACGATTAATTGAAACTGGCGAAGTAGGATTTATCGTTATCGATAGTGTCGCTTCGTTGGTCCCTCGTGCTGAGCTTAACGGCGATATCGGGGATGCCTTTATCGGACTGCAGGCTCGTATGATGTCTCAGGCTTTGAGGAAGCTTGCTGGTCCTGCTAGTAGGTTTAATACCACTTTGTTTTTCATCAATCAGTTGCGTGAAAAAGTTGGAGTGATGTTTGGTAATCCTATCACCACTCCTGGTGGTCGTGCTTTGAAGTTTTATTCTTCTGTGCGTCTTGAAGTAACAAAGAGAGATGCCATCAAGGACGGAACGGAAGTTACTGGCAACTTGACTACGGTTAAAGTCGTGAAGAATAAGACTGCCCCACCTCTTAAGGTAGCCGAGTTTGATATCGTTTATGGTACTGGCATCTCGAAAGAGGGGTGCGTGTTAGATATGGCTTTGGAGTTAGGTTTCCTGAAGAAGAAGGGCTCTTGGATAGCTACGATTCCTGAGGATGAGAACATTGGTCAGGGTCGTGCTGCTGCTAAAGAGTATCTAAGAGAAAACCCCGCCTTTATGGCGGGGCTCTCTGAAGCTATCACTGATTATTTGTCGTAGTTTATGTACTGATACCACTTCGGGTCTGTGATAGCCGCAACTGACCACATGCTTTCATCTGGATCAATGGGCTGGTATCTCAGCTTCCAGCCCAGATCACTCAAAAGCTTGTTGCCTTTGCGACTATTACACCTTTTGCAGGCAGCGATAACGTTTAGCCAGGTGTGCTGTCCGCCCTTTGAACGTGGATGGATGTGGTCTATGGTGTCTGCTGCCTTACCGCAGTAGGTACATTCTTTGTTATCTCTGTTCAAGATAGCTCTCCTAGAGATAGGAATATGCTTCTTCTTTTTAGGAACAGAGACATAGTTTTTGAGTCTTATGACCGAAGGCATAGGTAGTGTGATTGAGGGAGATCTAATAAATCTCCCTTCTTCTGTTTCTATGGATTCTGCTTTGTCTTCGACCAAAAGAACTATCGCACGCTGGAGAGATATGATTTTTATGCTCTCCCAACTGGCGTTGAGTAATAGCACTCTTTGGTTCTTGACTACTGAGCTAGTCATGGGGTTCTTCTTTCTAAGTGGTACGCACGGAGGGAATTGAACCCAAACCATAGACATTATATATTACTCATGCTATAATGTCAACTATGCATTGTTTGAATTGTGAATCAGATATCTCTGGATTATTAACTAGGACCAGACACAACCAGAATAGAAAGTTTTGTAATCGAAGTTGTGCCGCCATCTATGGTAACAAACACTCACCAAAGAAGCGAAGGACAATACTTGTACTTACTAATCCTGATGTAACCAAGATCGAGGTTACCAGACAAGATATAGGTTATCATGCTAGATTAACTTACAAGGAGTCTGGAAAGCCAGAACAGTGTGCTTATTGTTCTTATGATAAGGCTTTTGATGTTTGCCATATCAAACCAGTAAACAAATTTGCTAATGAAACTAGGGTTATAGAAATCAATGACATTAACAATTTAATTGCTCTATGTAAGAACCATCATTGGGAACTAGATCATGATTTGCTAGATGGCACCCCCAGCAGGAATTGAACCCGCCCACGAAGTTTAGAAGACTTCAGTCCAGAATCCACTGGTGAGGGTAAATTGCTTCTTTAAGACCCTGTTAGGCTTGCGTGCGCAAGAATGTATGTTATCATACTCGACTTTATGTGTCAAGCGTTGAAAAAACGGGTACTAAGGGCGATAAATATATTATGCAGAGGGAGATGGCATGCTTACACGAAATAGCTTCAAGAGAGTACCCATTCTCAACTTTGCTCTAGTTATAGGATTGCAAGCCTTTTTAATGGGATTGATCCTTTTCTTATACCCGGAACGTTTCACTAACGTAATTTATGATCCTCTTTTCAGCATCGCTCCAAAGAAGTTCTTTGCTGGTTGGTTGATGGTTACGGGCTTGACCAATGTCTATGGGTGGTGGAAGTCCTCTCTGTATCTCTGCAGGCTTGGTTTCGTTTCGTTCGGCACCTATTATATCATGGAAGCTGCTTATTGGGCAATAGGTGCAGTTCATGGCGATATCTCTTGGTGGCCCCTTATCAAGGATGTATCGATGTTCCTGCTTTGCAGCATTGGAGCTTTGAGCATCTTCCCGTATAAGGGGTTGAAATGAAAATCATCCGCTCATTTCTTTTCGAACCGGGAGAAGTAAGGTACGGAGCCAGAAGGATAAAAGGCAACATATCTTCTCGTTTACGCATGGTATTCTTTTTGGTTTTTATCAGAACTGCAGTGTTAGCGGGGTTTTGTTTCCTTCTGCCACCTGCTGCTTTCGATACTAACAGTTTCGCTACATTCAAAGCTATAGCTCCCCTTTCCATATGGGGCACTGTGCTTACGGTATCGTGCGTATTGTCAATAGTTGCAGCCGTAGAGTCTAATGGAACATTAGCTCGAATTGCCCTGTTGATATCGGGGGTTACCATGATAATGGCTGGATCTTCTTTTGGGGCTGCTGCAATACAGTTCGGCACAGGGTGGTGGGGCGCTGTCGGCTATATATGTATGGGTTTGGGTGATATATTAATTGCATCTTATCGTGGGGAAGTGTCATGATTATTTATACAATTCTGGCACAACAAGCCCAGGACAACAGCAATAGTTCAATAGCAACTATTATCGTTGGCGTGATAGGTTTAATTTCTGGCGCTTCGGGAGGTTACTTCGTTTGGATGAACAAGAAAACCGATTCGAAGACCACGCTAGAACTATCTGAAAGAGATCAAGCTATCAAGGAACGTTCCGCTATTTCCGACGAGTGGAGAGCACTCCGTGAATATCAGAACGTCCAACTTCAGGCTGCAAGGAAAGAAATCGAAATCCTTGAAAACCAAAACAGAAGTTTAGAGTCAGCGGTCATAGAAAAGGACAAGATTATCTCTCAGCTTCGTGCTGATCTTTTTGCTTTACACCAAGAGAACCTTGCCCTTGAAGCTCAGTTGAAATGATTAAAATTTATGTCGTTAGTGAATTATACCCTTTAAGTATACATTCGAAACAAAGAGTAACATTTGTATGATGCATCCAGAGTTCCAAAATAGACACGATGCTCTCTGTGCTGCTGCTGAAGCTAGGGGCTGGTCAGTCTCTTGGTACATTCCACAAGAACGTAGCTACTCCGAGCAGCTTTACCTATATAACCTTTACAAAGCTGGCAAAGGGAACTATGCAGTGCCCCCTGGGCTTGTTTCTGGACTGAAATCACCCTGGGGTTGGTACCAGACAGGCTCTAACCATATGGTGCAGCCAGACGGGTACTCTCATGCCATTGATTATAAAATCTCTGGTTGTACTTGGGCTCAGTTTCATAACCTAGCCAACGAATATGGTATAGGGTTCCCGCAGATGGGGATAAAAGGTCAACAAGACGAACCTTGGCATGGCACATGGTGGGATTCAAGAGGTATCTACATAAACCATCATGCGGATGAACCAACAGCACCCATCCCTACACCCCTGGTACCACAACTAGTAGAAGAAGAGGAAGATATGGCACAATATATACAATGCAATGATGGTGACATCGCTGCCTTCATCACGGATGGACTGCACAAGAAGTGGGTTCAGAATGAGATTGCTTTAGAAGAGCAGTGCCGTGACGGGTTGGTGAAGTTCAATGGCCGTGACAGTGAGGGTCGTGTGCGTCCCTTCCTTACGGGCCGTTACGCTATCAATGACCTCATCACGGTAGGTGATCTACCTAAGTACAGGGCTGATTACGGAGGCCCCTATACTACCGTATAAACAAGAAGGCCCCGCTCACCCATTTGATTGGGGGCGGGGCTCTTCTATGGGGACGGGCTCAGGCTAGAGGTGTAACCTTCCCGAAGCGGGTATCAACGCCATAGGTTGATGCCCAAAGCCGGGTAATTGCCTTACCACGGGCATTCTTGATACCGAGTGTGCGCTCGGCTTCAGCCTTGGTAATCTTACCCTTGGTGTAAGCGTTCAGAAGGGGTCTTAGTTCCTTCTTTGCGTAAGTTGTTGCCATTTATTTTTCACCACCTTTCGATCGATCGATGTGCCTATTGTATCACTCTTGGGGGCTACTGTCAACCCCTTAGAGGAATCGGGCGAAGTGACAAAAACTCTTACTGTCCACATGGTAGGGACTAAAGTTGTTTTTGATCAACGACGCCATACTAGCATGGTTGCGTCTATAAACGTAGGTGTAGGCTATTGTGCAGCCCTCTCGTTTACCCCAACGTAAGCGTAGCTTAACAAGATCACTTTGCAAACCCTTACCCCTAGCTTCTGGAGCTAGGAAGGCTATGGTTAGTTCTAAGACGTGCCTTTTCTTGGAAGCCCCTGCTGCTCCTACTACTTCGTCATCGTCGTTAAGGACGATCCACAGGGCCTGTGAGGACAAGGTGAGGTGCTCGAAGGTCTTCCCTTCGAGTCTAAACGCTAGCTCCGCTGCTTCCTGCATCCTCTTCTGGGATTTCGTCTTCACGATTCTCATGAGATTGAATCGGCACTACGGGTTGGATCACGTAGCCGAATGCATCTCTTCTAGTGAAGCTCTTTTGGTCCCTTAGGGCAGATACTCTACGCATTTTGTCTACGTCTAGGGTTTGTTCCCCGTAGATTACACCTTCGGGGTCATCTCTGTAGTCGTGGACTCCACCTAGTCGTGCAGAGCCGTCTTCGTAGAGGATGACTTCTAGTGCTAGCCCGAGCGGGTGGAAGAAAATGCGGTTAACTTCTTGTAGGAAGCCAAAGTCTCTGAATTCGTTGATATCCATCTTGTCTATGGGAGAGGTATCAAAAGAAAATTCTTGTTCGTCAGCTAGTGGTACTGTCATCTTGTTCTTCTTCCTCTCCAGCTAGGAGACCGTTCATGGCTTTTCTGTATAGTTCGTCAATTTTTGTTTGGGCTTGGTCACGTTCAGCTTTTTTGATTTTGGGTGAACGTAAGCGATCTAGGTCAGTCATTCATGATCCTTTCAAAGTTCTTCCTGGCTTCGGCTAATAACTCATCTTGAGATAAGCGTAGGGCGCTACAGCCTTTTGCTATAGATGCATTGACGTAGCCCCATTCTAGAATCCCTGCTTCACCTAGAACATAAAGAAGGTTCTTATAGGTTTCCCAAGGCATGGGCTTGTCTATAAACAGATGAAAATTACCCGGCGTACGTGAAGGTGTCAAACGGACAGGTATAGAGTCTATATCTAGGCAGGCTGCGTGCATACCAGGCTGTCCTGCTACATGAGATGTTATCAGGTTAACCTCTGATATTTCAACTCGTGGATCACCAGGAAACACAACATCTTGGGGGCTAGAGTAGCCCTCAACTACCATAGAATGAGAGTCTTTATCTCTCTTGTGACCTGTTTTTTCGTCTTGGGCTTTCATCTTAGCAGAGAAACCTTTGAGTCTCTCCAACCCGGTTGGCTTAAGGGTCGTTAATTCTCGATGTCGTAGCCTTATGATCATGACAACAGTGCTTCTCTTTCCTCAGCTAGGGTCTTTAACCTTTTAACCTCACGAAGCTTAGCAGACAATGGAAGTAAATCTAGAGGTATAGGTTTTGGTACCCAACATATAACGCAATAGACTAGTGTCCCATCCTTTGAGACATGGGTCATTGATTGTTGGTCGCATCTCTCGCAATACTCTTCAATTTCCATCTTGTTGTTCCTCTAAAAATTTCTTGAACTTCTCTAATGCTGCTTGTTCAGCTTCTTGTAGTCTGTTTTCTCCTAATGCGAGAAGCAATCGTTCCTGAATGGCTAATCTACTCTCAATTACAGAGAGGCTTCTGAGTATAGCCTCCAAAGCCTGCTGTTCTTGAGATTTCCAATTAGTAGTAGTAGTTGTATCATAGGTAATTGTATAGTCTTGACCTAAGACGTACATCGGTTCATATTTAACCGTCATCGTTCATCATCTCCTTCATTTTTACCAGGGCAGCCTCATATGCAACACCCTGAAGAGTAGCATCTATTTTTTCAATGCTTTGAGCTATAGAACCAAGGTTGTTCACTATCATGGATATGGATTGCATCCCTGGATAGCCTGACATATAATTATGGATACTCGTCAAAACCAAATCAAGGTTACTGCACGTTCTCTGTATCGACGCCTTAGTGATTTGGGCTTCGGCTACCAAACTTGACAAAAGAGAATTGGCAACTTTAAGCTCTCTTTCTATCTTATCTTCATCCATTTACCAGCACGCCTTTCAAATGATCTAGCTCGTGCAAGAACACACGAGCCATGAATCCTTCCAGTTCTCTTTCGAAATAATCGGACTGCAGATCATAGTACGCTACTTCGATCTTGGCTGGTCGAGACTTAATGAATCTTTTCCCAGGGATAGACAAACACCCCTCTTCTCCTACCTGTACCTCATCGGAAACAGATATCAAAGTGGGGTTTATAACGACAAAAGTCTTACCATCCTCTATGTAATTAAACATAGACAGCGAGCGCCCTATCTGGTTTGCAGCCAAGGCTACACCGATACCGGATGCTCGTACTACTAGGTTCATTGTTCTGGTTAGTTTAACTAGCGTGCCGTCGATGTTCTCAACGGGTGAAGTGGGAGTTGTTAGCACCTTAGCTGGTGCTTTAACTATCTTAGGTAGAGCCATTTCTTCCTTCTAGTTGGTAGGCCATAGTACAATGGCCGTCTTTGTCCCATCACTCTCAGGTTGATCATAGTCGTCATCACCGAGTATGTCAAGGGCATAGAATCTACCACTCCAAGTAGAGTCTGGATCATACAATCCTTCTTCGTATCCTACTAGTGGGGAGAAGTCATTACCTTCTCCATCTTTAGATAGAACTACTTCCATTTCGTCTGGAAGGTCTACTAGTATTTCTTTAAGTTGTTTTACGTTCATGGAGCCCACTACCTGGGTCGAACAGGTGTATCTCGATTACAAAACGAGCGCATTAGCCACTATGCTAAGCGGGCGGGGATTAATTAGTAAGAATGGGGACATAAACCTTAACTATATAGAATTCTTGGTCTAGGTTTTTTCCCATATCTATAGCTTCTTCTTCTGTGTGATAGTGCCCTAGGTTAGGTGAACAACCTGGGATAACTATCTGATATTCTGTCATCCATTTCTTTCTCATGGCGAGTCGAGATCCTGTATTCTATTCTTGAATTATAAGCCATTATACTAAAGGGGTAGGGTGTCGTGGTATTCCTGAAGAAGCTTGATGAGTCTCTTCAGTCTACGACGAGAAGTTGTGACGTTATTACGATTGTCTGCACAGATATACATGCTGACTAGGCCGTTAGCATCTCTAAAGAATCCAATACCATCCAAGGTATTGCCTGGTGTGGCACCAAACCAATTGTTGTTTGATTTTCCAAATTTCATGGTGCTCCAACCCGGATTTGAACCGAGCACTACACGTTACGAGGGTGTTGTTATACCAAATTAACTATCGGAGCGAACTAAAAAGATCTGCCAGACCAGGGAGCACACGAGGTGGTTCCTCTAATCTTTCTAAAAGTTCATCATACGCTTCGGCAGAAACAGTAATTATAACAGGGGACCACCCTATTTCGTCAAAAGATCCTTGACCTTCGATCACACATCTACGCCAACGTTCAGCGAGTTCCTCTTCGGACTCAGAAAGATCTTGCATCAGGTAACCTTTTTGCCATTATAGATACGACAGCAGGGGCACAAGAACCGCATGTACGTCCCGCCCCTGTTATGTCCTGAACTTGATAATAGGTGGTGCAGCCAGAATTTATAGCTGCTATGATATCTTTATCATTAACGTCTTCACAGTGACATACCGTCATGTGGTACCTCTTGGATTGGTGAACCCGGTGGGATTCGAACCCACACATTTGCAAGGTCTAAGCTTGTTTCCTACTGCCAATTGGGATACGGGTCCAGATTGCTTTAGTCTTTCTTTCGGCTTGTGCGTGGTGCACGTACCTTTGGTGTGCTTACAGCTTTCGCTTCCTCAAGTTGTGCCTTTAGATCTTCTTGATAAGCGTTCGCTTGATTAACTTCGGCAAGTAAGCTTTCGATCTGATTGTCTCTATTGGTTAGAGCTTCGTCCTTTTCTCTCAGCTTGGCCGTGTATTCAGATTGATGGACTATAGCATCATTTACTTGGGTTAGCAACTCCCTTTTTAGATCGTCCAGTTCTGTTTGGAGTTTCTTTTTTTTGTTAAGCATTAGTTAGAGCACCTTGTCGTGTTAGTTAAGTCTGGTTCTTGATAGTTAATTATCGAAACAAGTAGGGGTTGTATACAAACTGTTCTACTATTTCGTGTTATTCCTACGTGTAGGTGAGCTACGGTTGAACTTCCTGCACCGTAGTTTCCTGGCACTCCACCGGAGTTGCCTATGTATTGCCCGGTTGTGATCCAGCCAGATTGTATCACAACTTGTGAGAGATGGCAATAGATGATTCTCCCAATGTCGGTGTCCATGATCACGGTCCCCCCACAGGCCCCGCCGTCGTTTCTGGTAGCTGTAACCACCGATCCCTCTCGGATGGCGAATACGGGGCTCCCAGGGGCTGTGCGGACATCCAGAGCGGGGTAGTCGTGGTGAGGTTTGCTCCAGGCGTCTGGATCTATGGTGTCCCAGTTCAACGGGAGTGCATAGGTTGGCTCTGCGACTGTGACCGTTGCTGCTTCAACCAAGGAAACAGAAATTGTTTGTGGCTGGATTAGTTCTGTTGTTTCTGGCGGGATGATTGATAAGGCTTGGTAATCAGGGATGATAATCTTGCTGTACTCATACTTAGGGGTTGGTTGTGAAATCAAACTCACCAAGTAAAGGAACAGTAAGATAACGTTATCCAAAGAACCGACCTGCCAAAAACATTTTCTTATGGAAGTCCGGGACGACTGCCAAAGGCAGGTCATCGAAACGGAATAATTCTACACGCAAAATTTCTGAGGAAGGTTCTGTGTTAAAATAACCACGAACGTCACCTTTGTAGCCATAGATGGCTATCTGACGATGATCACCATCTACTTCTTCCATAATGAAGTCTAGAAACTTTAGGTACTCGGGTTGGAGTCTGGTTCCCGTCTCTTCCTCGAACTCTCTGCACGCAGCTTCTTTGGGGTGCTCTCCGTATTCAACGAATCCACCAGGTAAACCCCATTTGCCTTTGTGTGGCTCGTGGTTTCTTTGGATGAGAACAATCATGGAATGTTGTACGCTGATTACTTCTACACAAGAACCGTTACGCTGATACATAATAATACCTTTCTAAATGGTGGCAGGGGGAGGAGTTGAACCTCCCTACGTCTAAGGTTATGAGCCTTGACTGATCACCGGATCTCCGCTGCACGATTCGACGTGACGAAGCATAGAATTGAACTATGAAGCCACCCTTATGAGAGGTAGTTATACGCCAGTATCATCGTCGGAGCTAAACCAATGGACGAATAATCTTCCAAAGTTTTTTCTTATTCCTAGCATAACGTATCGTTGCCCACGTACCGGAACGCACAACGTTCTTACGTTCCTTAGGGCACCCTAAAACTATATGAGAACTATCGACTATATCACGGTTTCTCTTTAGATATAAATCCTCAGGGAGAATGATAGCAGCTTTCTTGAAGGCACGCAAACCGGGTTCGTCGGGCGGGTGAATAACTATCTCGAACCCCAACCCTTCGGCAATGTCGTGAGCCTCAGCATCAGCACCTATACAATCTCCGTGATGAAAATACAGAGTTGTCTTAGCATTCTTTTTTACTACCTCTTCCAAAGATTTCCTTAAGAAGAACTTTTGCTTAACCGACATCCCATCCCTAGTTCCAGTGAAACCCACATGATATTCGTTTTGAGCGATCGGATTAAACATAACCTATTTCTTTCGTACAAACATGGCGTCACCGACAAGAGGGAAATGTTCCTTCGGGTGTTTCAAATCATAGTCGTCTAGTAGATTACAAAGATCTGACAGGAGAGGAATGTCTTCATATAGATCTGCCAAGAAGAACTCGGTGACAATAACTGGGAAGTTCCACAAATAATCACCGAACCCTTCAAGGGCTTTGTACTCGCCACCTTGAATATCTAAGACTAACACATTATACTTCAACATGTCAAGTTTTTCTTCAGCGATCAGCGTATCAAAACGCTTAGTTTTTACTTTGAACTTACTCACAGTTTTAGCGTGCGGGAAAAACTCTTCGTGACGAGTAGGTTTCAAGATAGAAGAAGCCCATTCGTCTGCAGTCACATAGAAGAACGTTTCTTCGTCATCTACGTTTGATAATACGGC
>ERZ869921.819-NODE-819-length-15367-cov-126.048655_pt1 | contig 15367 bp, 24 predicted proteins | sample MGYA00579310_ERZ869921 | MGnify/ENA primary metagenome ERZ869921 (study PRJEB32216, sample SAMN09231816) | wastewater metagenome | place: USA: Maryland | collected 2016-06-21 | study: EMG produced TPA metagenomics assembly of the PRJNA472060 data set (Reclaimed...
AGAGTCTATCTGATAGTGGCTTATCTCTTCGTTTTTAGGGGTAAAAGATGCAAGGGGGGTCATGGGTGTCAAAGCCGTTTTAAAAAAGCCCCCACCCTTTGATCCAACGCGTGAGTAATTACATTTCTTGCAAGCTGCAACCAGATTATCCATGGAGTCTGTGCCGCCTTTAGATCTCTCGATCAAATGCTCACATGTATCTGCATGTTGCCCACAGTAATAGCAAGTATTCTGATCCCTCATTAATACCTGGGCTCTTAGCTTTCTCCATAGAGCTGTAGATCCTGTGGATCTTAGAGCTGATTGTCTAGGCATCTAGTGCCAACCTCTATCCTTGAAATGTTGCCATGCCTTGCATGCAGATCCTTCATACCTATGCTCTAAGTATCTCATGTGAAGCTGTATCTGTTGCATAGGGTTCATGTCTTTAGCTATTGGATTCTTAATCTGTAGTAATCCATATACTCTCTTAGTTCCATTGAGATTACCAACAGCTTTGTGATTCCATGCTGATTCTTTACCAATCAATTTCTTTAAGCAAGTAGCTTCATGCTTTGGCATAGTGCCGTTAATGTATTTTCTTGGGTTGTATTTGAAGCTATCTATTGAGCCCGTATTTGCATGTACCATAGGTGCAAATAGAGCTATCCCAATAGCGAGGGCTACCGCGCGAGCTATCCGCGAGCGGCTCGCTCTGAGCCCCTTATGGGCTCTAGCCATGAGAGTACCAGAGAGGGGAAGCACCCCGCGTAATCTTGGGCGTGTCTCGGCGTGTCGCATTAGTCTTTACCCCATCCCTTACCTTTGAAATGTATTGGATTAGCTGCAAATGTTTTGACCATTGGTTCATTACAGTAAGTGCATAAGACTGTTGGCTTGTCATACCATCCATGATGTAGCTCGTTAATTAGACCGCATCTGTTGCATTTGTAGTCATAGGCTGGCATGTTAAACATCTCCGAATCATATAAGTCCCACAGACAGTACAACGGTCGATGTCTGCCTCTGTAGGCTCTTTGTCTAAGTGACCGTATTTAAGCTGGAGTAGTGGCATAAGATCCTCTAAACGGATGATCGCGGCATAGTCACGCGGATCCTCACCTTGCCCATTTAGTCGCAAAACCCCAAACCCCATCTCCCCAGATACGGATGTTCGAGCTTTTAATTGTTTGAGATATGCCAATGGTTGAAAGCCAACCCTTGCTTTGACTTCACAATCAAATGGCACATTAACAATATCCTTGCCACTACCCCTTCCAACACATGCGCCTGGCCACCAAGTCGATAGGTACTCAGCTACTACACGCTCTGTGCGGAAACCTCTTGCTCTCCTTGAATTAGCCATTTACCGCATGACATTTGCGACATTGCCATTGACCCACAGATGGTTGTCCATCTTTGATTGTGATGATAGCCATGATGTCACTAGCCTTTGTTGGCTCATTACAAAGTTGGCAATTGACTGTTTCAATGAATGGAATATCCTCTAAATCAGTCCATCCACCTTCACCGTCATGGTTATAGATTTCGACATATCCCACTATAATCTGCCTTTCTGTTTGCCCCATGATCCATCTGGTTTAATTTCATACCAAATGACATCTTGATCCTTTGGACATCTGTTCATGTCACCATTAGCTGCACCTGAGCACTTGAAATGACCCCATGGCTTGCCAGTCTTTGTAACACCTGTTTTCCATTGCATAGCACCATGAGCGCAATGAGGTGTGTCTTTGTCTGTGCCTAAGATTTCTGCAACTGTATTGACAACTTGATCCATTGAGCTAGGAGCTGGCACTTTCTTAATTGATTCATCTTGCTCACCAAATGGAGTAGTCCAATAGTCTTTGTGTCCCTCAGTTACAGGCTCTTTAGCCTTATTAACCTCGATAACTTTCTTCATTTCTTCCCTGCTACTTTTATGCTTATCTACACCGATATTTGCGTTACCACAAGCGATACCGATCGCCGAAGTAGCTCCATTTTCCAGCGCAAAATCCTTATTAACGCCGCGGTCTGATATAACTTCATTTGCCAACCCAGTCGCGAATGGATGTTGATCTGTGGTTTCTCTATAAATAGCTGCACGCACGATAAAGCGCTTATCAGACCATTCCAGTATCTCAGTTTCAATCCGACCATTTGGGTACCTTTTCCAAAACTCGATAATTCTTTCGCGTACGGTTGTATATTCATCCAGGTTAAACATAATCTTCATTCTCCTCTGTTTTGAGTTCGCATGCTAACGCGAGATAAGCACAGGCATCGATGTAGGAGTCGAGATGCCCAGGGGATTCTTGGATTCTTGAGAGCTTGACCTCGACCATTGCAAGGCAAGCTTGGTAGTCCTCGATTGGGAAATCAAGTAAATTGGATAATCTCCTAGCAATCCGATCCTGGTTGATTTTTGGATGACCATAGACTCGACCACGATCTTGCATAACATCTGTCGCACTTAGTAATACCTCTTTGGCTTTCATTCAGACCAGAATTCTTGGCGATTAACTGCCCTGCCTCGATGGTATCCCTCACGCAATCCGCGTTGGTAATGGTTATGTGCCACAGTCTCATAAATCAATGCAACTGCAAATGGGATTACAATTAAGAATATAAAGAAAAACCATGTGTCGCTCATTTTGATGCCATTTCTAATAAGTCGGTAGAAATCATTACTGGTTTGATGTCGTCGATGACTGTGTAAATCTTGCCATTTGGGTGTATCGATGGCGCAGCTGCTACATAGCCTTTGTGCTTAATGTCTATGCCAGTTTCTAATGATCCTTTGAATGACATATCTGAGGTTGTTTGGTAGTAGAAATGAAATCCATCTCCAGTTTTTACTGTGTAAGTTTGACCAAACTGCTCAATGACTTCTCCACCATTTCTGAAATCCACATCAAATACAACTAAGTTAGAACTTGAGCAAGCAATACCGATATTTGCTGTTGGATCTACATCAAACCAAAACTCAATAAGAGCTTCATCTGTAGTTGCTCCTAGGTAAGCATTTTTAATCAAGTCAAAGTGGGGATCTTTTTTCTTGGCTTTCAATGGCATTACTGCCCAGCCCTTTTGTGCATATTCCAGAGCTGATTCTTTCATTCCTATCGCTGTTTTCATTTTGCTCCCTTGTGCCAACTCATTCGGTTGGCTACATGGTTAGTGTTGCATAGGTTTGGGCTTATGTGTCAAATTGCGACACGCGAAAGATAATAGCTCTGCCTCATCAACAGCATCATCCAAGGTGCGCTTGACAGGAAAGATGTCCCTAATTAGATCATCCATAAAGCTTGCCATAAACGGTAAATGAGCCATCTTTGTTAATCGGCACAAGCATTGGGCTAACCCTATTTCCATGAGTCTCTATAATTGCCACGCTCATCTGCCAATTGGCGGCTCCAGCCTTCAAATAAGAGGCTTTTGCCTTATCCATGACATTCCCTGCCTCCACGCCCCATAAAGTCCTGTATCGGGCTCCTAAGCCCTCTGTGAACGCTGAAATACCAGCACGATGCGTATGCCCACAAACTACGGATTTACCAAATTTTTTACTAAGCCCTAAAGCGGTCAAACCAGCGTTAGAGTTCATTGATCCTTCATCGCCATGGACTAAGACCCATCCATTATGGAATTCGAATGGCTTTTTATGAAAGCGTATCCCCAAGTCTGAGAAGCCCATAAAACGAGAGTAGTCGAGCTCTGGAAGTCCGATGAGGCTAGGAGCTCCTCTAACGAGAGTGTGGTATAGACGATCGGTGTGGTTGGATCTAGTGATGTCGGTAGTCCGCAAGTCCCAAAGGATGTTTTGAGCCAAAGTTCGATCGGCATCTAATTGCCCCTCAAATTCTAGGTGTGTCCCTTTTGCCCATTTCGATTGGGATTGCATATCTAGTTCATCGCCTGTATTGAGTACTAGATCAAACTTCTCTTTATTAACTAACTTGATTAGATTTTTAACTGCCTTCTCGTGGTGAAATGGGATCTGTAAATCCGAAATCACTAGATAGCGTTTTTTAGTCATCATCCTCATCTTCGTAATCGCCAAACCTTTCTGGTTCGACTGGAGATGGCAAGATCCAAGCTGGATAAGCTGTTGGTTCAATAATGACTGCCAATGCTAAATCGACATCAAAACCAGCGCGGCGCAATGCTCGGTACATCTCTTGTAGGGAAATTGCCCAAGCATCAAGAGCTGAATAAGTATCTAGATCGATAACCTTTTTTCTTGCCATGGGTTAATTGTCACTTCTCTAGTAGTCGTATTATGGTTTCAACACGCGCCTCAAGTAAATTAATTTGGTCGCGCATCGAGGATCCTGAATTGGGTTTAAGTTCGTTTAGGTAGTGCTTTACTAACCAACGCACCGAGCCAATAAATGAACCAATAACGGTCGTGGCAGCAACAGCAAGAGCCGCCATGTCCTGCGCAGTCATTATCGTTTTGGTGTTGCATATCCGAATATGCCTGACAGTACTGACCAAAGGATGGCACGGTAATCAACATCAAAGTTAGTTGCAGACCAGGCTGCTAAAAATGCTCCAGCTGCTAAAAATAGTGGATTCTTGATTTTCATTACTTGCCTCCTAGAAGTGGAATTTGAAAAAACGAACGATCTTCATCGCCAGCTTTTGTGAAACTGATATGAATGTGCGATGTGTGAGGGTTTGTACCCCTGTATTTAACCCAGCGCCAGAGTGTTCTCTTGCTTGCAATTCGCTTATTAAAAATGACATATGCAATGCGCTTGCTTGACTTGGCGTGAGTTCGTATCTGATCGGCAAGGTAATGAGCTGTGGCATCTTTCCCATCGAGAGAAGCATCGAGATCGAAAGCACGGACATACCCTGTACTAGGGCAAGCGTTGTGATCGCTTTTTCTGATTGCGTGCCTGGCATCTGCCCAGGTTCCGTCACTACGACGGTCTCTGTCAGGATAAGCATCATCTGCCTGCTCTCTAAATTGGATTACAGATTTACTTAGTCGAGCTTTCATCCAAGTAGGATTGCCGCTTCATCGGCTGTTAAACCTAAGCGATCTAAAATGGCTGCACGAGCAGTTTTTCTTGCTTCTTCGGCTTGTACTTGTGCCAATTCTTCTTTTGTATAATAAATAACTTCTACAATGTTGTTATTTGGCTCAGTTTCAATAAATCCGCCAATGCCATAAACAACGCTTTTAACAACTTTGTTTGTCATCTTTTCCCCTTACGCTATTCTTACATAAGTTAAAATCAAACCTTCGCTTGCACCAGCAAGGGTTGGACTAGCAGTTGCAAACGCTCCAGTTACTCCTGTTTGAATAAAACCAGCACCACGGTCAAAACCTGGTCCACCTTGCCCAACAAAAAATCCCGGTATTTCGGTCGTCCTAGTGCTTAAAAATTCTTTTGTTCCGGCAGTAACTTGGACTTGATTATTTGCGGCTAACCAATACCAACCAGCGCTTACTGCTTGATTTATTGTGACTGAATAATCTGTATTTGCTGCTGTTGCTGATACCGTTCCAGCGTCTAATAAAACGGTGCTTGGTTTTCCATTTGAGTTGTTGTAAATGCCAAGTCTTACTGTGTAATTACCTGACCAACTTTGAGTTCTTACGGTAAGTCTGTCTAAAGTACAACTTGGTAAATAAATTGGGGTGTAACAAGTTCTTGCTACGACTGAATCAACATTTGTTCCGCGCCCTGGGGTAACTAAATTTACTCCTAAAGTTGCTCCGCTTGTTATGTTGTTTAAATAAGGGTCTGCGCCACCTGCTGTTCCCCATTTTAACCCTGTTGCTGCTGTTGAATCTGCCATTAAAACTGTGTTGTTAGCACCTACTGCTAATCGCGCTGGAGTGTCTGCTGCAGTTGCTGTAATTAAGTCACCTTTTGCATCAAGAATTGTTAATGGATCAACCGCTACCCATGAGTAATCAAGATCGGTATTTGATGCTTTAGCCAACACTTGACCAGTAGTGCCGCCTTTGAGATCAACAAGGGAAGCATCAATGTTTGACCCAAGCGTGCGAATAGCAGCTGCGCCATCTTTTAAAAGGTCAGTATCATTTGGGGTAGTCCACCCAAAGTTCGTAGTCGTTGCCATATGTCTCCTTGATTAGGCTACTATTGTAGCGTTATTCCAGTCCAAAGTTGGACTTAGCGTGTTCCATTTTTCGGTAATTGGTACTGAGTTCCATCTAAACGCTTGTAGGCTAAAAGCAACGGGTGAAACGATTACAGTCAGATCCAAGGCATTAAATCGACTTGTCCAAGTCCAGCCCTCAACAAAGCCCTGATAGCGACCATTGGCGATATTTAGTGGCAAATCCTCAATGTCTAAAGGTAAGCCCATAAAGATACCTAAAGCCTGATCGCGTGAGGCATCTGGGATATTTGGGTTAGTCATTGGAAAGCTTATAGCCTTAAACTGATATTGAGGATAAGCCCTAATGTCTAAATAGAATTCAGCCTGAGATAAAGCATCTGCGCCGTTTTCTAAAGTCGTTGCAATGTTTTGAGCTTGTACGCCATAAGTAGCAATAGATGTAGCATCCTGGGCTGTTTCTTGCTGGTTATTCTTATAGGTAATTGTGACCTTATTTCGGACATCGCCCAAGCGTTTTGAGGTTGCAATGCCAGCTGCATAAGCCCATCCACCATCGACATAGGCATAACCGTTAGCTGCAAGGTACTGAGAGCGATGGGTTGAGTCCGCATATCCGATCCGACCAGATGCATCCTCATATATGTATCCCAAGCCTGACCGAGCCAAATTGGATACCAGGCTATAAACATCTGTGGTATCGGCTGATCGAGCAGTAAGCTCATAATCTCCTGGTCGATCGATTTCGCCTAGTCCAGAGTTTTCAGCATTTGCCCAACTTGTAGTTGGATCATAACTTGCCCATGTAAGAGCTGCGGGGACTTCATTCCATTGGTTAAACAAAACTTGAGAAAGGATTTCATATATTTGATCGCCATCAAAGTCTTTAGCCAATACACCCTCAGTAAGTGTTTTGGGTAGTTTAGATAATGCTCCAAGAGCTGTAATGGTGACATCCTGAGTAATAGCAGGTTCGCCAGTTTTGACCTTAATATCAATGTCTGAAATGTCTCCACCGAAAATAGGCACATAAGTCCCAGATGAGTTTTTAATCTTAACTGTTACTGAGTCATTGACATCAAAAGTAATGGCTGACTGATCAAGATTTTTAACTGTAAATCGGCTGTACCCAGCAACGGGCTGTGAATAGATGTCTGAGCGCCCTGAGGTAACAGTTAAATCGGCAATAACTAAATCAGTTATATCCCCTGCGCCATTAACCTCTACTGCCCATTCTGGAGTCCAAGCTGTCATACAAACGCACCAGCACCAAGAGTTCCGCGATATGAAGATTGATTGAGTACATCAATAATTTGGCGAGCTGCAGATTCAGAATCAATCGCTCCATTGACTGTGATGTTATTGTTGTAATTAACAGCTTGACCTGAATAACCGCCGCCAGGTGCAGCTATAAATGGAGATGCCTGAAACCCTGGCATTTCAAAACTAGCTCTGGATGCATTGCCAGATCCACCGAATGTTAGGAAATCCTTGACCTTGTTGCCCCACTCGAAAAGGGTTTGAAAGGCTTTAATAAGCAATCCTACAGCTGTAACCACAGCGCCTATGGCAACGCCAACTACCTCTAAAGCTATTCTGAAAGCGCCACCCAAGAATGGTGCAAGATATTCTTTGGTAAAAGTCCAGAGAGCAGAAAACGCATCTTTGTTATCTCTAACTGCAACTTTAACCCTATCAAAAATAGATTTTAATCCTTCAAGAATTGGGATCAAGATAGTTCGAGCAACCTGGATAATGTCATCAAAAGCATTTTTTAATCCATCCCCACCCTGGAAACCTTGCACAAAAGCCTGAATAGCTGGGACTACATATTTAACAATGTTCTCAACCATGGGAGTAATTGCCTGGAGAATAAAGGTTCCAACAGTTTCCTTGGCTTCATCAAATGCAATCTTAAGGCGATCCATTTGTCCCTGGAAAGTGTTAGCCTTGGCGGTTGCCTGGTTTTCAAAAGTATCACCCAATTTAGCGAACACCTGCTCGGCTGTAAGCCCAGCGAGCTCAGCCTTAGATAATCCTACCCCTAGTTTGCCTAAAGCCGTTGTAGAGCCCTCCTGTGCCTTCGCAAGGGCATTTGTTACGCTTTCTAAAGACTTACCTGTACCAGCTGCGACATCGAGCGCGAGAGCTTGGAGTTTTTGGGCTTTAGTTACATCTCCTGTAGCTCTAGCAAGTCTTTCTAGGCTAGGGCGCAATTCATCATCTGTGACACCAAATGCCAGAGATGTTTTAGTTATATAATCCTCTGTAGCTGCAATCTGTGCCTCTGTGGCGCCAGTCACATTTTTTAATGTAATAGCAAGTTTTTCTTGAGCAGCTGCATCGGCAATGGCAGACTTAACACCATCAATGGCTAACTTGCCAGCATAGGCAACAGCGGCAGCCCCAGCAACAGCAAATGCAATTCCAGCCTTTTTACCAAAGTCGGCAATCTTGCTTCCAAAGGTTTGAACATCATCTGTACCTTGAGCTAACCCTTTTTTGAGGTTATCTACATCTGCAAGAATCGAGAGTTTAAGGGTTCTACTACCAGCCATTATTTATCCCACTCTTTCACTATCTTGCTAAATGCCTCTTCCCATTGCTGGATTAACTGAGGCTGAATCTTGCGCAATGTTGGATAAATGAAATTTCCCTCATTGCCTCTAATACCAAATCTAGGGGTTCTCGATGGGAATTGCTTATAGCCTTCATAATTACCAGATGTGCGCTTACGAGTCTTTATATCAGCACCAAATTCGGCACCTGCCAAAAGACCATTACCGCCAGCAAAACCCACATTGAATTGAGTAGTTGCTCCACCTGAGAATTTCTGACCAGCAAACCCAAATGAAAGCTCACCAATCTTAGATGACTTGGAAACCTTAAAACCTTCGGCAATTCTCCTGGCAACATTAGGATTAGGCGCAGATCCAGCGGCAGCTACGATTCTCTCTCCAGCAAACTGAGCTAGACCGCTTGAAACGCTTTTGGCTTGATCCTGTGCCTCATCTGATAAACCCTTAAAGGATCTAATGATGCCACGCAATTCAGCTTTATCATAGAAAATAAAGTCGCGCTGTGGTGTTACATCACTTGCCATTGCGCGCCTCCAATACTTCTATAGCTGTAAGAATATCCTCCGCGTTTGACCACTCAGACATCGGGATCTGGGTAGCGATCGCAAGTTCAACCAATAGGCGACTTACTGATCCACGCTCATGGCTTTTGGGTTATCAGATCCTAGATCAACATCTACTACTGATTCCATCCATGCATCGAAAGGCTTGGTTGGCTGTGTGCCAGCCTCTCTTTTAACCGCTGAATGGGCAACGAACAGAATGTCCCAGATAGCTCCAAACTCGGAGATACTTTTCTTTTCTGCTCGCTCCCATTTAGCGAAATCAGGTGGATAAGCTACGACTGTAATTTCTTCACCTGACTGGTATTTAATTGTCATTGTTTGTTGCATTTGTTTGCTCCCGTTTTAGTTGATTAGCTGAATGTACCTGTTGGGGTAGATTCTACCTGGAATGTGAGTGAAACTGTTTGAGCATCTGGCGCTGTGCCGTTTGGTGATGGGAATGTTGGAAATACATTACCTGTAAATACTGCGCCTGTTGCAGCTGTGAAGCTGAAAGCAATTGCTGTGTTAGGTGCTGAGTTTGCAGCTGTCCATAATGACTCGCACAATGATCCAGTTGCTCCCCAGTCAGCAAGCATTTCTACTGTAAGTGTTGAGTTCGCATCTGTAACTTTGTAAGCGCGACCATCTAATGTCTGGTAAATCTCGCGTGTTTGTTCGACTGTTAGGGCGACACTTGTAGCCTGAGCATCATATGAAACTGAGTTGATGGTCAGAGCCAAATCACGCCCTGTTATTACTGTTGTAGGCATTTTTTCTCCTTATAGTGTTTGAGTGTAGTAGGTGCTTAGAGTGATGTCCGAAACGAGCAAAATCGCTGCTCCTACCTCTGAAACGGATGGGCGTGAAACCGACCCTATTTCATATCCTGCAGGGATAGCTGCAAGAATACTGATTATGAGCTGCTCTAAGTTATCGAGCGATGCTGGATTGCTGTTATAGGCAACAGCGGCTGAAATTACAAAATTGAGTTTTACCTTAGTAGTTGATTTGTTGATGAGCAACAATTCCATCATTGGATCTGTGTACAAGATGGCTACAGCTGGTGGCGTTACTGTTTCAGGCACATAAGAATAAACATTTGCTGCAACGCCAGATAGAGCAGTCGCTAAAGCTGCTCTGACATCTGTGGCGATATTTGATGGCATTAGCCGATCATCGTTTCAACATCTAGCAACCCACCAAGCATGCCTGAGACACGATTGAATAATGAGCGCCCTAAAGCGAATGGTGAGATATTGAAATCTACGCCCTGGATCGCTCCACCGCTTGAGTTACGAGCTTGGAAGATTTCCTTAGATAAAGCTGTGACCGCTTGCTCAACGACTGGGTTGCCTACATAAGTAGATGCTCCAGAAAGGGTTGCTGTGCCTGATGGGATTACTTTTCTTGGCAAAATATCTGCGTTTGTTATAGCAACTGTAAAAAATGGCTTGGCTCTTGTATAAACGCCATCAACATATAAAGATGAATTTGCTTCATAAAATGTAATGTCTTGATCGAAATCATTTGAATCTAAAATTGTAAAAGTGCCATTAAAGGGAGCGCCTACGCCTGTGATGATTACGCTCTGACCTTTAGAGAAGTTATTTGTGCCTAGCACATGATATGTAGCAACATTGCCGTTTAATTCAACAGCATCAATTGCGCTGGAGTACTTAACAAGCATTGGAAGTGTAACTTGCTCAGCGGCATCAATAATATCTGCAAGCACGCTGTCAGGATATAGTGATACAGAAACGCCAAGTATTGCCCTCAAATCTGAGACCGAAATAATAGTTGGCATTTCTGTACCTTCCCTAAAAGGGTGGGGGAGCGATCGGGAGCAACCGCCCCCCCACATTTACTTATTTATTATGCAACATTTAGCTTACGGAAAGCTGCTGGGTAGCGATTAACTACACAAACATATCCGTAGAGGCCGATTTCTAGCTGACCATTTGCAACGATATTTGAACGCAATTGAATCTGTGCGCTCTCATGGAATCGCATTGCATCTGTTGGATATACCAATGCATGCTTTGCGTTTGCATCGTCACCTGTGTAGTTTGCATCAACTACCAAGTTAAGCCCTGCAACTGATCCTGCTGTTGATCCTTGTGTAATAAGACCAGCGGCATTTTGTGGTGCTGCAGCTGCGAATAGTGGGCGCTGTGAACCATCTACAGCTCCAAGTAGTCCAGCGAAATCGATTCCATCTTCTCCACCTGTTGTTGCAACCAATAGGTTGTTTGGTGTGCGACGCATTACGCCGTATGAATCTGAAATACCTTTTGCGATTGACGCATAGATTGTTGCAGCTGATGACTGTGTTGCATTTTGTGCTGCGATCTGTGCTGCGTACTTGTCTGTCTTTTGAGCATAGCTTGCGGCCAACTCGCGGATATACAGGTCTAAAAAGCTTGGGTCTGAGCGGTCGATGAGTTCGACATCGAGAATACCAGCACCCGCAAATTTAACTACTGTATCTTCCTGGAAAGTTACTGCAGTATCTTGTGATGCAAACTCTGCACCCTCAGCTGTTAATCCTACAATTGCCTGAGCGCCTAACTTTGGAGTGAACACTTTCATGCCACTCGTTGGAAGTGCAGCTCTCTCAATGCTATCAATAAAAGGGCGTGATGAATCGATAATACCGATTACATCGCGTAGGTATGTTGGAGGAACCATACCTGTGTTTTCTGCAACTGTTGCAACTGAAAGTGCTGCTACAAGTGCGCGTGCATCTGAATCGCCGCGTAGTGCTGCGATCTGTGCTTTTGCGAATTGTCCCGCTGTTACATTTGTATCAACGCGAGGTGTTGCGTAAGCAACAGGAGCATATGCGCTAACTGTTACTTCTGCCTTTGCAGCTTCTACCGTCTCGGTAGTTACTGCCTCTGAAACGGTTTCTGCCGACATGGCTTCTCCTTCTGGTTGGGTTTTAGTTTCTTCACCTTCTGGGTTTGCCAGCGGTGAAACTTTATCTTGGTTATCTGCAGCTGCTACTTTTTCAACAACTGATCCTGGTATTGCGCCGTCTGTGACTAAGCTGACCTCAATTAATTTAGATGCATTGATTGCCATAACGCCATCTTTATTTTCCCATGCATCAACAGACACGCCGACTGAAAACATGTCGCGTAATCCAGTAGATGCCTCGATAAGTGCATCATTACCAGCTGTTGTCTTAGCGATCTTAAATTCAGCTGTTATACCTGATTCATCCTCTGACCAGCTCATAAGCTTGCCAATGGGTGCTGATCTTTGATGCTCTAAAAGTAGTTTAATATTTTTACCGAATGTAATTGAGTTTGGTAGAAACTCAGTCATGCCAGCGGATGTATTGCCTGGGCTATTCCATGCAACGATTCTGCCAGCGATAACGCGGCTTTCTGAATCTGCAGCTGTAAGTGTTACTGGAAATTCGATTTTCATTTGATTAGATCTTCTTCCTCTTGTATCTGTTCCACACTCATCGCACCGATTGAGTTGAGGATCTGATATACCTGCGCACGCTCTAATGCTGAGCCGCGTAGGAATTCATCTAGGCTATATCGTGCCTGTACTGTTGTAGAGCTTAGGAAATCAGGTTGGCTTAACCGTTGCTCAATTGGAATAAGGATATTTTTTAGAGAGAAGTCAATAAGTGCCTTGCGCTCGTTGATCGCGTTGCTATAAGTCAGGCTTGTAACTTCTGCACCTGCCCAATAACCGCTAACGCCTAAAGCTCTGCATAATTCTAAAGCGACATATTGGCGGGCTTCATTTAATTGCAATTTGGCAGGATCTATGCCAAGGATTTGCAAATCAACATCGGCATTTAGAAATGCAGTTGATCGAGACTTACGAGCTGAATTCCATGCAGTTAATAATTTAGCAATTCGCTCAGATGTAAGGTTTGTGCCGTTTGACTTTAGCGCCATTTGTGGTACAGGCTCTTTTGCATACATTTCCGCTGCGCTTTCTAATGCAGCTGCAGCTTTAATTGTTTTACCTGCGCGAGATAACACGCCTTCATCTAAACCATAAAATACTATGACAGAGCCTACGCCCGAAAGTGGTGCCGCAATGTTATCTACCTGGTATCCAATGATTTCGGTTTGATTGTAGTTATATTGCGGCAACACTCTTGTTGGATCGATTCTTGTCCAGTCTTGAATTCTGCCATCGGCATACATTGACATAACAAGCCCATAAGACACGCCGCGAAATAATAAATCTTCCGCTACAAATGCGTAAGTGTAAGATCCAGGCACTCGTGGATCTGGTTGATTAAATACTCGATTAGGTTCAACATGTGCGCCAGTAAATTTATTGTAAGTTTCAATTGGCAAACTTGCCACAGTTGAACAAAGCAAGTTTCTAATTCTTGCAATTGTTGGAACAGCCATCGCTTCTGCTCTTGATGCAGATGTTCCATAAGTTAGAGGATAAGCACTTACCGTAAAAGGTGAAAGCGCGGCAGATACATCCACAGATTCGCTTGGAGTCTTAGGAGCTGCTACAAAGAAATCTTTAAGTCCCATTGGCACCAATTGTACCATAATGTCCGTTTTATCCGAATACTATGTCTGCCTCTGATTCTGGGCGTGTTGCAAAATGGGAAACCATTGCCATTGCTACAGCTGCGCAGATTGTGGCATTTGAAACCTTACGCCCCAAATACCATCCACCATCTTTGAATGGCAGTTTTACAGCCGACAGCACTTGCTTATTCATTTCTGGATTATCATTGTGAACCAACCTGCCTGAGATCACAGCTGAGAGCATCTCATCACAGCTTTGTCCATACAGGGCTCCATCTATTGGGGTGACGGAAATACCGCCAGGGATTAAACGCGTAGCTACTGCTCCAGCGGTCTGCCTGGAGTAAGCAACGGTTTCTGTGTGGAATTTCTTAACCCAATCTGCCACAGAGTTAGCCATTTGCTTATCATCAATATTTACTGGGTTGGAATATGTCTCTAGCAAGATAACTTTGAATTTATCTGAGTTTTCGATCTGTTGAGCTGCGACCAAACAGCCTGATCTTCTGTCTGGGCTTAGATCGATCGCCATCCAGGTAGTAGCTTCAACATCTAGCTTAATTTTCTTATCAGCGATAGCTTCCCATGCCGACGGGTTGATTGCTGGGTTTTGAACATTAACCCATCTGCACAATACCTCGGTTTTAATAGTTGATTCGTCATCATTGAGGATTGCTCGCAAATTGTCAGGATGTACGGTATAACCCAAGGATGGATTGGAATATCTAACCGCATCCCAGAATTCTGGCGTGTCGCCAATCTCTACATCTGGAGCAGACCATTCAAACCAGCCAATCGCATCATCATTGCCAGCGATTGCTGCCTCAGCTCTAGCTCTCAAGGAATTGAGAATTACAGAATGTTGATCTCCAGCATTTGAATAGCTGATAGCCATCGGATTCTTAGCACTCATTTGAGTAAAGCGCAAGGATGCCCAAATATCTAAATCCTGGTATTCGCGTGTCTCATCTAGGTGGATGCAATCAACGGATGCAATACCACGAGAGGCTGAGTTATTAGCTCTTACAAGGTAGCGAGCGTTTTTAGTCTTAATTTCTTGTGATCCCTTTGTTTCATACTTTTTAATAAACTGTCCAGCAAGGGATGCATTAGCTTGAATGATGTCATCGATCTTCCAAAAGATTTCAGATGAGGTTGTCAGCTTGTGAGCTGTGTGGACTTGCATCTTCTCGCCCCAGAGATACATCCCAGCCAAGATGCGTAAAGCCATGAATGTACTTTTGCCCTGTTGCCTAGCCATGCAGATTCCGACCTCGCTGTGATACCAGCGCCCATCTTCTCGGACTCGATGCATCTCAATTGCCAAGTATTTCTGCCAAGGGAGCAGTTGAAAAGGCTCATTGGTCTCTGGATTAATGATTTGTTCAACGAAATCAATCATCTCTTGACCTTTAGACGGTAAATCAACGGGTTTTGACCTAATACGCGGTTCTGTCGCCCCTAGGTAAGCCACCTGAGGCGTTTTAAGCGTGTTTGAGTCTGATTTAGTCATATCTAGTCAGAGTCTATCTGATAGTGGCTTATCTCTTCGTTTTTAGGGGTAAAAGATGCAAAGATCGGAAGAGCGGTTCAGCAGGAATGCCGAGACCGGGTAGTGATCTCGTAT
>ERZ869921.821-NODE-821-length-15346-cov-3.880583_pt1 | contig 15346 bp, 5 predicted proteins | sample MGYA00579310_ERZ869921 | MGnify/ENA primary metagenome ERZ869921 (study PRJEB32216, sample SAMN09231816) | wastewater metagenome | place: USA: Maryland | collected 2016-06-21 | study: EMG produced TPA metagenomics assembly of the PRJNA472060 data set (Reclaimed...
AAACTCTTCAGATCGCCAGCCGCATTTTCATCGAAGTATGCCTTGTGATCGTTAATCTCAAACCGCCACTTCCCATCGACGCCCTTGAACCAGCCGGTATCTTTCCAGATCGCGTCTCGCGGCTGGCCTTCGCCGTCCATCTGCTTGGCTTTGGCAAGGGCTTCCATGTCAGCTGTCTTGGCGTTCTCGCCTGCGAACATGGCGAGCAATGTGCGCTCCGGTGACGTTTCCATCCCCCGCCGTGCCATCGCCCCGCTTTCGATGCTCTCAAACACATCGTAGACGTTGCGGAACCCGTACCCGCCCATGATCTCGCGGACCTGCTTCATGAAGGTCACGATCATATCAATCAGGCGGTCCACCATGCCGCCGCCTGCGACGTCTCCGAACCTGCGACCATTGAGGCTGTAGTCGGAGAACATATTCGCGACCGTCTCTTCACGTAGAAGCTGCTCGACGAAGTCAGCGCCACGGTTGCCATAGGCTTGGGTGTAGGGAGTCTTGTATTGCGTATCGATCTCGTAGGCTTTGCGAAGGCCGAGACGATCAGCGAACTTGTAGAGGGCTGAGAACTCTTCGTCCTTCATCAGGCCCGACTGGCGCAGAGCGTGGATGACCTCGTGGCGTGACGTGCGAACCGGATCGCCAGCCGCCATCGATACGTAGATCAGCTTTTCATACCCATCGTGAAGCCCGTCTAGCCGCTTGTCGCCGTCGCCAAAATTGAACACCAAGCTGTCTTCTACACGGATGCGGTACTCAGGCGGAAGCATCTTTACGGTTTCGTCGATCGCCGTTCTAATCTCACGCATGCTCGCGTTGGCTTCAGGTGTCAGGAGCACCGGCTTGGACATATCTATGACGCGAGGGCTCATGAACTGCGGCATGGCCTGCTCAAGCATCTGTGCGGCTTGCTGGCGGCCTGTTGGTGCGCCTAGTGCTTCAGCAATCCGTGACACCACTTCCGGGTTAGCCTGCACGAACTCGTCAATCATGCGGCCTGTGCCGGGCATGACGGCGTCGAGGGCTTCGCGGCCGTTGGCTGAATACCGCTGGTAAAGGTCAAGCAGGCTCGGGATGCCGTTAGCTGGTGCGGCCTTTGGCATCTCGGCGGCTGCCAGCTTTGGCGGCATGACGGCTGCGATATCCTCTGCCAGGTCTTCCCTCAGTCTTTCGACTTGTTTGGGTGCGTCCTTGATGGGGTCGTCTAGGCGTCCAGGGGGTGGGGTTGTTGCTTCATCGAGGGCTTGGCGCAGGTTCTCGGCAAGTTCGGCAATCTTGGTGGGGGTGATGTTTTTTCCAATGATATCGGCACCGCTTGTCGCACTTTTTGCAACCGCACTGTCCCAAACGAGGTATGACCACCCCTCCCCTTCCGCCGCGTTCTGATAGCGGATAGCGTCGATCTGATGCTTTGCAAAAACAGCGCGAAGCTGCTCGTTAGTGGTGACGCCTTTGACGTCATTACGAAGCCCTGGAAACTCCGCATCGTATCTCTTGGCCGCGCCAATCTCCAAGGCGATGTCGTCGGCAAACCACCCGGCTAGGTCGTCCATCGTCAGAACGCGGCGTGTCGTCAGAACTGACGGCATGATGCGAGCGCGATCATACGACGGCGACAAGTTGCCAAACTTCTTGGCGACATAATCAGACTGCTTCGTCGTCCCGAAGTGAACGCCGAACTCGCTCGATGGTAGCGCTAGCTTGTCGAACGCTGCTTCGGCATTGGTGCCGTGGAATGCAAGCACGGAACGTGGTGCCGGGTCGTTTGGTCCAACGTCATCCAAGAGCACGGCGCTATGACGCTGTGCGAGATCAGACAGCGCGAACAGCGGCTGCCCTTCTTCCATGATGGACTTCTTCACCTTGTCGGTGAGGGGGAAGAGCGTGAAGCCGGTTTGGGATTTGTCGAATTTGTATTCCGTATCGGTCTTCCAGCCGCGCGGGCCGTCTGTGGCCTCGATCGTTTCGACCTTGGCGGGCTTGGCGCTGTCCTTGTCGATCTTCTCGAGCAGCTTGCGCAGGTTCTTCGGAACAATGCCTTCCATGAAGCGGGAGCCGTAAAACCCGCGCATGCCAGCTTCATCGCCAGGGTTATAGCTCAACACCGTATCGCCATGCGGGATTGCTATGAACTCTGCATCTGCTTCTACGGCCTGACGTAGAGCACGGCGGAGTGTTGTATTAGTCCACTGGTCTGTGGTGTTGACGAGGGGGTGGCCGGGGGTGGCGGCCTTCATCGTAGACAATTCGGCGCGGTACAGTTTCAGATCGTCTGGCGTTTTTCCGATTGCGTCAAGGGTTGGCCTGAAAGCGGCGATAACATCTGACTCGTAATTGAGTGAAACCTTGTTCAAGTAGTTCCTGATCAGGTTGCCGCCGCTGATGTCGCCAGCATCCAGCTTGGCCCACACGCTATCCGGCACAAGGTTAATCCCGAACTGCCGCTCGATACGCTTGATCGTTGGCTTTTCCCTGATGGCCTTCGCTCTCTCGTCCGCCTCTATCGCGGATATCTTGCGCTCAATTTCCGCGATCTTCGCCTCATCCCTGACGCCGCCGTCGCGTAGCTTCTGGCCCCAATCAGATTGTATCTGATCTAGCGTGAAGACAGGCTTGCCCTCGTGCTTGTTGAGGGAGGTCATCATGTGGCCGATGATGTTGGGCTCAGAGAAGTGGCCGGACTGGAAACCGCCGTTCACTGTCGCCCTAACGTCTCCCTGCAAGTCTGGCGGAAGACGATCATATGGACCTTCTCCTGGGTAGATTTTTTTTGCTGCTGCGTCGCGCTCTGCCGCGGTCAATGACGACCACTTGTCCGGCAAATGCAGCACTGTCTCTCTGTACGTGGGGTTGCTAGGGTCGAGAGAGTAGTTGGACCATTTAGTCGTGTCCGCGCCGCTTTCGCGTGCCACTCTCAACGCATCGGCCGGAGATGTGCCGTCATCGATGAACTCTTGAATTAGCGCTGTGTCGCGGCGGTTGGTTGCTTCGTTAAGCCCCACCCTATTCTCTGTGAGGTGCTTGACGATCTCGTCACGGGTGATGGTGCGTTTCGATGACGTCCCGACCGTCTTCCATTCTCCAACAAACGTGTCGTTCATGCTATTCTGACCAGGAACGAGCGGGCGCATGACCAACTGCTGCACCTCGCCGTCAGCCGGTCGAGAGAACAACTCATTTAGTCTCGTCGCCTCGATCTCCGCATCCTTAACCCCTGCCGCCTTGAGTTGGGCGAGCATCTGTTCCGGTGTGCCTTTGGACTGCTTGAGAGACTTCGCTGCTTCAAGTGCTTTGGAGTAGTAGCCAAGCTTATCCAGATCAGCACGCATCGAGCGGCCTACAGCCGCGTCAGAGCCAGCAAGGGCAGCAAGAAACCGTGGCCGCTCGTCAGTTGACGCCAGCCTCACCGGCTGATCCGCTAGGCCCTTCACGCCTGCTTTGCCGATGACGTCCTCAAACCGTCTCAGCGTTGCATCAATGGCGCGTTCTATGGGTTGACCTTCTGCGACTGCTCGTCCTGCTTGTGCGAGAACGTCTGAGACAAGGCCGGGCTTTTCAGCAAGGCGGCGGATGACGCTAGAGGCGGCTTGCTGTTCGTAGGAGATTGATGCAAGCAATGCCGGACCTTCGCCACGGAATGCCGCCCGTGGCGAGCGGATGTCCTTCGGGTTGAACATAGCAACCTGGCCTGTTTCCATGATCTTGCCAGCCTGGTCACGCCAGACTTGCTGTATCCCGGAATAGCCTTCCGATTTCGCCCATGCGTCGGTCTTGGCGATGACCGCATCACGCTCTTTCATCGTCAGCGTCGAGTCGAAGATCTGACGACCTCCTGACAACTCTGCAAACTTCGCGTGGTAATCCTTCTCGTCCAACAGAAGACCGCGGACGTAAACCGGGATCACATTTGGCGCATCGCCAAGGCCACGGTCGGGCGCATTCAATGCCCACTCACCAGCGGACCACTGGTTACCAGTCAGATAGATTTTATCCTTGCCAAGCCCAAGGCCGCGTTGACGGCCTTCCTTGTCCGTTGCTTTGGCGAGGTCGAACGCATCAATAACACTGCCGGTGCCGTGGTACAGCGTGCGATTTGTGTCGAACCCTTGCGCTCTTGCGAGTGCTAGTTCTTCTGTGTCTCTGGCGAAACTGGCGAGCCTGACCGGATCTGACGCGCGGCCAATAGCTTGCGAATAACCTGCCGCCCCTTCTCCGCCTTTTCGCGTGAAGTGCTGGCGGATTTCGTCGGGGCTTGCTGTGGCTTTGACTCCGTATTGCTCAAGCTCTTGCTCCATCTCACGAGCGACACGGATCTCTTCTAGCATATCCGCGTCGTGAAGGCTGCCGATTTTCTCACCGCGAACGCTGCGGTCAACGAGTTGCAAAAACTCGTCAACGGTCGGGCGCTCGCCCTGCATATAACCGGCTTCCCATGCCGAACGTGCGGCATCGTCAAGGTTGCGACCCTTGCCTGAGATCAGTTGCCGGTTCTTACCGCCAAGGATGTTGGTCAGTTCGCCGCTCTGATCTTTCAGGCGGCCCGTTTCGATGATCCACTGATAGAGAGACTTTGGCTGCGGCACCTTGCGCATGTCCTGCACATAGCGCGCCATTTCGACCACGGACTCAACATCGCCGGCACTCATAGAGAAGCCGGTTTCTGGATCAGCAAACTGTGGTTGCTCGACTTGGCGGCGTCCTTCCAAGGCATCCGCTACACCCGCCAGCACATCATTGCGAGCCTCAATCACATGCGGCTCTGCCAACGGGATACCCATCACCCGCGTTAGCGTCTCCATGTTGGCAGGCTCTCGCAGCATATTGCCGATCTCACGGCGGGCTGCGGCTTCGGTCGGTGGGTTGCGGCGGTCGAGTTCGCGCAGCACTTCCATGTGGCGGGCTTGGTCAGGCACATGATCAGAGACGAGCACGCCATGCTTGGGGTTGAACTGTCCACCCGCTACAGCATCGAAGGCGTCATCAGATAGGCGTGCTATCGACCGGGCATCCGCCATGAAGTCAGTGCTCACGGCCATGCTATCGTCAACGATCTCGGGATGACGACGGATGGCCCCCGCCACATCCATGAGTGAGCCGGTGCCTTCCTGAATGTTCTTGCGTGCGGCTTCGGCGCGGACCTGATCGGCTGTCCAGCCGTCTTTCTCTCGGAAGATCAACGCATCTAACTTCTGCGGCTCAGGCGCACGGTTCGCGAGGCTTACCCGGTCATGCCCATCGGCCACCACGAGCGATCCATCCTCACGCTCGTAGACGATGACCTTGCCTTTGTACTCGCCATTGAAATCAACGGCTCTGAGCGCATTGCTTGCCCCGGCTGCATCACGCCCGCCTTTGAACTGAAACGTGGCTGGGTCCGTCGTGATCCGGTTCGCATCGATGGCTTCGAACCGCACCGGCTTGTTGTCCAATTCCAGCACCCGATAGTGCTGGTTGCCTTCCGTGCCCTTGGGGAGTTCTGCATCATCAGCCAGCCTTGGGCGTTCGGCCTTGGCAGCTGAGTCAAAGTGCGCAGGCGCGGGCTCTGATGGATCTTCCAACGAGCGGAGTTGCTGCAAGAGCGAGCGTTCCCGCCAGCCGTCATCGATGCCGTCGAGGGTGACACGGTCAGTGTTACGCAGCGCGTTGATAGCGCCGGCAACGGACGGGTCTTCATCGGCTTTCAATGCCTTGGCAAAGGCCAAGGTCGCCTCTTCGTCACCCTGCGCGACCTTATCGAGTGTGTCTTTGGGTAGGGCTTCGAGGTTTTTTTGGATCTCTATATTGCGATCGTTCAGCGCCTCACGATCTGCCGCGGCCGCCCCGCTCTCGTAACCAGTAACGCGGCCCTGCTCATCGAGAATGGCTTTGCGGCCCATGCGTGCTTGAACGCCGCGATAGAGCATACGCACGCCTGCATCGGCACCGAGACCGAATGCACCAGCCATACCGATCTCTTCGGCTGCATCCCACCAGCCATAGCTATCATTCATGGACTTGCGCCAAGACTGAACAAATGGCTGCATCGTCGCCTCGACTGCTGCATTAGCTGCGGCTTGCTTTAGGCCCATCGTCAGGACAGCCTTTGCCCCCTGACGAACCGGGCTCATCGGGCCAACTGCAAGCGTACCAATCTGGAATGGGTCTTTGCGCATCGACCACATGCCGCCGGCGAAGTCTGCAATCGGCCCCGTCAGCGGGGGGCCACCGTAGGCAGACGCGGCGTTTTCTGCCGCCCTCTTCGCGGCCTGATAGGACTCGGACCCCGTGATCGGCTTGTCGGCTTTGATGATATGGGCTTTGTCGGGGTACTTCTGCGCTAGCTCTTCGAGCTTCTTCTGGAATGCCTCGTGTGGGTCCTCTACCGCTTTCGCGGGCTCCATGTCGTAGATGGAATGACCTTCAGAATAGACGTGCGGTGCCCGCTGTGTCGGCTTGCTGTTCCACATCGGGTTGAGGTCGGTGAGATCCCCGAGCCCCGCGTCTTTGATGTCCTTGATACGCCGATCGTAGTCCTCCGATACCGCAAAGCCGGGGCTCAACACGGTGCCGCGAAGCTGACCCTGCTTGTCGGCCGCCTGAAACCGTTCCATGAATGTCGCGGGCGGGGCTTCCGCTGCGGTATCGGAAATGCGCTGATTGGCTTCCGGGGAGTCGAAGATCATGCTGGCCGTTCTGTTCTGCTTCTACGCAGGTTACGCTCAATGGCGTTGGCCACTCGTACCGACCGCCGTTGCGGTAATGAGTGTGCTACACGCAACGCGCTGGTCTTGGCTTGGCTATGGTCCAGCGGATGTCGCCGCTGAGATCGCGATTCTAGCTGCGTCGTGCTTCGCCGCTTACTTTGTCGGTGGACTTATCCCGCATTATCGCGCGGCACGCCGTCGCCGGCTCAGTTCGGCAGCAAGCCCTTCAACTGATCCGGCGTCTGGTCAGCGGTAGGCATCGGGATCTGATTGGGCTGGCGAGCCTGACCATTGCGGCCCTGCGAGTAGGTCGTTGATGGCCGCTCATCAATGACGTTGGTGCTCTCCGTTGGCCCCGGCTGGTAGTTCTGCGGCGCGACTTGATCGACCTTTTCGAGCACGTCCGATCCGTGCTGGAAGTCACCTTGGAACTTCTGCGGTGCTGGGGCCGGAACGCCTGGGGTCCAGACGTCGGATTTAGACTGATAGCCCTTGTAGAGGTCAGGGCGGCGGGTCTTTAGTGCTGGCTCCAAGGCTCCGAGATCCAGCACGTAGTTATTGCCAGTCGTGCCCTGCTTGATGAACTTCGGATCTTCGCTGTTCGGATCACCCGTCGCCAGCCAGTATTGCCCCGGACCAACCGTAACCGGTGTCGCGCGGCGCACGCTATCGACGCCAAGCGGCTTGCCGTCACCTGTTGCGGGGCCACTACTCGCCCGATCCTGACGCACCAGATCGTCAATGCGTATCGCGTCCACCAACTGCTTGTAGGAGTTTCCGCCGCTTGATCCGAATGGCGAGCCGATCGACCACGTATTTTTGACGTTCATCGGCAGAACGATGGAGTTCGAATGGCCAATGCCTGAATCCGTTATCGACTTGTCGAACATACCACCAACAGCCTGAATGCCGCCGTATGTAGCGCCCTTCTCGTCCACCGTCTGGCCGACGACCTCTGAAAGGATCTTCTTGTATTCGTCTGGCTTTGGATCGGTCCAGCCCTTGCGCGCGGCTCGCGCTTCGTAGATCGCATTCGCTGATTCAATGATCGCGCCTTCCGTTCCCGGCATGCGGGAGAAGGCTTGGCCGTAGGTATCAATGAAAACCTTGCGGCTATCGGTGTGCTTGATATCCGCAATCTTCTTGTCGCCCATCTCGCGCATGCGCTGGCGCTGAATGCCCGCGGCGAGATCGTCTATCGTGCCTTGGCTGTGACCGGCCGTCATCATCCAGCCCGCCATTGCTGTTTCAGGCGCGAGCTTTCCTAGCTGCGCCATCGCCTTTTCCATGTTCCCCGAAGGACCGAAGCCTTGATAGAGGATCTTCAGCCCCGCCAGCATCTCAGGCCCGCCAGCCTTGAGCCTGTCGGTGAGGAGCTTCTTGTCGCCTTCCTTGAAGAACTGCGCATCCGTGCCGAAGTGCTCTGCAATCGCCTTGGCGTCGTTCACACGCTGCAGGATCGAAGCGGGATCGCCCCAATTGGTTTCGGGCACTTCCTGCACCCCGACCTTTTCAGCCCACGTCAGGAGGTCTTTTTTCATCCCCTCCTTGGCGTTGTTGTGCAGGGCTTCGAAGCGCTTGATAGCTTTTGTCTCAGCTTCGACCACCGGCATCGGCAGCTTGTCGAGATTGGCCGCGAGCGCTTTCTGACGTTGGCTCAATACAGTTTCCTGCTGCTGCAGGTTCAAGAGCTTGTACGCCTGCGCCTGATCCGCGAAGTCCAAAGCATCCGTGAGCTTTTCTTCAAGCCCGAACTTGGCCACCAAAGCCGGATTCATCTTGAACAGCTTGTCAGTGATGTCATCGACCATCTTGTTGCCGATGTCGCCACCGCCTTTGGCGTGTTCGACAATCTGGTCAATCGATGCACTCGCATCCCCGACCACCCGCATCTCAGCAACGGCCTTGGCCTTGGCGAACTCGTCCTGATGGTTGATCAGATACTCACGAATGCGCAGCTGTGTCGGGTCTACGTTGCTAGGAACCGTGCGGCCTGATGCATCAGCCACGCGAACCGGAGCGCCTGGTATCGTGTTCTCAGCCCTGAAGGTTTTAGCCCCTGCACTCTCGCGCCCGTTGTAGCTGTCCTGTGACTTCATATGCGTGACGCCGGCCGCCCACGGGTTTGCATCAGCAAACGCCTTGGCTTCGTCAGGGGTCGCAATCGGATCTTTGCGCGCCTGGCCCGTTGCCTTGTCGATACCGGGATCACCGAACTCGACGAAATGAACCGGCACGCCAGCTTCAGACAGCTTCCTAGCCGCCTCGATCGTCGCCTTGTCCTTCATGCCGTGTTCGATCACGACATAGGGCGGCTTTAGATCGGGGTTCTTCTGGATGACCTCGAGCCAGCTTTGCGGGTTGTTCTTGCCGATCATGGTGAGACCGGCGTCCTTCACAGCCTGCGCCACCTTGGCAAGCTGGTCCGGCTTGAGATCATGCAGATTATCGACGTGAAGGTAATCAGCCCCCGACTTCGCGAGCGCCTTGGCTTCGTCTTGTAGCTTCGTTAGTTCGGATGATTGCGTAAGATCGCGCGAGCCTTCACCCCACGATGCCCCACCGCCTGCGCCCTCATGATAGGCCGCGACTTTCATTCCCTTCTGCTTGGCTTCACGAATAGCAAGTTTCGCACCGGGCTTGCTCAGATCCATGTCAAGCACGGACGCGCCGGATGATCTGATCTCCTGCGGTGTCGGGCTGTCATCCAGGCTGGTCAGGATGCCGCTGTGCTTGTCGGGCTTGGCAACAGAGGCAACCGCAGAAACAGGGCCACCAAGGCCGCGCTTCTCGCGGAACATACCCTGTGCAGATTGCCACTGGTCGTCTGATAGCGCGAATTGCTTTCCGCCTGACTCAAACTGCGATTGAGCCTTCAGTATCTTCCAGCCGTCAGATGCGATGATCTCCTTGGTGAGCACCGTGTTTGGCGAGATGCCGAGCGCCTTCGATACGGCCGCCGTGTAGGCTTCTGGTGAGTTGCCGCCCGACCATTTGCGGATGGCGGCTGATAGCGGCATCCCCGCATAGCCCCGGTGCATCAGGTCGATATTGGCGGCGGCACCGCTCACGGCATCGGGAAAGTTCGCGATCTTATGCCCGCCGCCGATGATATCGACCCCGTTCATCCCGTATTCTTTCATCCAGTTCGCGGGATATGTTGCGCCTGGATTGTTGTGCCTGATGCTAGCCGGGACTGATGTGTTATAGCGAAGCTTGCCGCCTTCACTGAAATCTACCGTACCGCCAGACGAAGGCGACACGCTTGACTGCGGACCAACACGACCTTGTTGCGGCTGCGGTGCCCCACCAAGCTCTTGAAGGAGCTTCGGGGCCATGTCGTAGAACTCAGGCTTTACGTGCCCGGTTTCGTCCGTGAAGGCACGCTTCAGTGAGTTGACGAAGTGATCGGCTGACTTGGCGTAAAGACCGTCCTTCTTCGGCAGCGTCGCTGAGCCGATAACTGCGCTCGCGTTCTGCTGCGCAGCCTTGATGGACTCAATAACCGTATCAGGATCACCGTTGAAATCGATCTTGGCGTATTCGCTAGCAACGGCAGATTCCGTGCCCTTGGCGATGACCTCGTGCCGCTTGCCGTATTCGAAAGACGTATCCCGCTCGTACTTGTTGTGCCCGGTGGTCTCCCAATACATGAGAGCCTTCTTGCGCCCGTCATCGGTGCGCAATGAGGCTTGCATGTTATTGAACCGCTGTTGACGTTGCGTGTGTTGCTCGATGGCGAAGCCGTTCGGGTCCTCTCGATTGAAGCTCTCGAAAGACTGAAGCTGGCGGACGCTCTCTTCGTTGTCGAACTTATGGATAGCAAGCTGATCGCGGAACGTGTCTTCCTTGGTCATCTGCGCGCCGATGGCATCGCCTAGATTGCCAATCGCATTGCCGAGCGACGCTAGCGCCTTGCCAGGCGCAGCATAGCTCTCCCCCGAGATGGTCGGCATCATCGGGGCGGCAAAGCCTACTTCAGCGTCAGTGCGAGGTATGCGGGCCAATGTGCGTCACCCGTTGATCATGAGGGGGCCGCCGCTCTTTGCTGCGCCAGCCACGCCATTGAGGAAGGAACCAGCAGCAGAAAACATGCCCGCTTCACGAGCGTTCTGCGCCTGCATCTCGTAGTCCTTGGCCTTGTTGTCGTGCGCCGTGGCTTTGCCTTCAGCGTTCACGTAGGCCATTGAGGTGTCAGCCGCCCGATTGGCGCTGCCCTCACCGAAGATCACCATCGCCGCGCTACCAGTCAGCGGATCAATTCCGCTCTTGGCCGCATTCGCGATGCCGGTGCCTTCGATCTTTTGATACTTTGTCTCGATCCGCTCCTGATCAACAACGCCTTTCTGGCGCTCCGTCCGAGCGTTGATCTTCTCCACTTTTGCATTGTACTCGGCCGCCTTGGCTTGACCATCGGCCGCGGCCATCTGGCCGATAGCCGACACACCAGCGCCGACGAGTCCTAGTGCAGCCCCGCACATCAGGCATCACCCATTCGTGTCGAGTTCGGCTACGATACCCAAAACGAAGAACGGGAGAGGGTCATCATGTTCAAGTCTTACTACAGCATCGCGCTGCCAACCGCCATTCAAAGTGATCGGAACGAGGCCAGTAAATAGCGGTGGTGATGAGTCCATCACATCGGCTGTACGGCGGTAGAGAATATCGCGCTGATCAAGATCACGCGCCTCTGCGCCACCCGTCCGAACCACGCCACCCAACGAGTTGAGTAGCCTGATCCACACTTGCGAAATCTTCTTCGGACGCGATTGCCCGGTGCCGGCGCGAGCCCCAGCCTCAATGTCAGTCGTTTCAATGACGGTGCTGTAGCGTAGGCCAATCACGGCCTTGGTCGTCGCGATATCGAGCGTGATGCGTCCACCCGTCACCGTCTTGCCGCGCTCCACATTGCCGTTGTTGAGCACGTCAACAGTCTGGCCCTCGAGATGGTTCAAGCCGCTGATGGTGGTCGTGGACGAACCGGAATAGACCGCGGCACTATCAAGGAAGATCCCGTCCTGCTTCGCCGTATCAGACCGGAAATCTGGCGCGAACACTTCAAGACTCTTGACAGTCGTCCCACCAATGGTTCGCGCAACGGAGAGATAGATCTCATCGCCATCAGATCCGGGGATGGACACGATGCTTTCGCACACGGCATTCGTACCGCCGAGCACGTGGCGATGCCAGGCAATGACCTCTTGCTCACGCTCGTAGGTGCAGGCGCATAGCTTGCCATCGATGCGGCGTAGATAGATCGTGCTATCTGGGTCCGTCACGTAGCAGATCTGATCGTAGCCAGAGCCGGTGATGTGCTCTGAGAAGATTGTTAGATCCTGGCTCGTATAGGCGTCGGCCTGGAATGAGTAGGCAAACTCTCGCAGTTTGCGGGCTGCATTGGTCACGTCACCCGAGCGTTGCGGATAGAGCACTGCCTGATTGATGCGAACCGGCTGTGCTGTGCTGGTTCCGAACGTGGTTTGGATCTTGGCCTGGATGTTGGATGGCGTCAGCGCTTCGTTCTGATTGCTCGCCGCAACCGCATACTCACCACCAGACGTGCCGGCCGTGAGAATGCGCCCGCCTGACATCCACCTGATGACGTCACCCGCACCCGATGCCAGACGATAGACGAGTGCGTCGTCATCATTGGCCCCGTCCTCGAAGCTCTCGAATGCTGCTGAGTTTGAAGCCCACATCATCGTTGGGTCAGAGGCAGAGCCCGCCAGCCACAAACGCGATTCAAAGAACGTGATCGCACCGGGATAGCCCCGATAGAGCGACCACGCGCCTTCTTCCCAGAAAGAGGTTCCTGTTGCGGCGATCGATGACGGCAACTGATAGCGAACAAGCTCAACCCGCACCTCATCAGCCGCGACGTACTCAATCACCCTGACGATGCAGTAGCCGGGATGTAGAAAGTCACTGTCAAACGCCGCGGCCACGCCAGACGACGGCTTGGAGCCGTAAACCCTGACCGTCCCATCGGTATGAGCGGGAACGCGGCCGATGGTTTCCCAGGTCTTGCCACCAGTTGGTGTTCCGACCGACCCGCCCTGCCCTGTGTAGTCATAGATCGCGCCAACACCGTAGACGTTGCCCTCGTAGGTGTAGACCTGGCCGCCGTAGAGCGAGACCTGATCATTGCCCACCGGAGCACTCACAATACCAGTAGAGCCGCCTTCTTCGTTGAGCCGGAACAGTGCGCCGACATGGCCCGAATTGAACACGTTCGCGGTGCAGGTGAGGTTGAACTGATCGCCTACGATGTACGTGCCATACTGCGACGAGACGACCGTTACCGTTCCGCCGCTCGTATAGCTGCTCATGCCGGAGCTATCGCAGTTGATCGTAATGGTGGTGGAGCTAACCGCCGAAACGTACCACGTGGTTCCGTTGATGGCTGATGCTGTGGTGCCACCACCAAGCCCGCCGCCACCTGTCATGCCTACGACGTTATCAACGCCGACAAACTGGCCGACCGTGATGGAGTGCGTCCCGATAGTGAGCACGCACGACGTTGCATTTGTCGCGCCACTGATCGTGTAGTTGTCAAAGACCGGCTGCATGCGCGTTTGGCGATTGCCGTTGATGGTCCGAAAAGGCCCCGTGGTGATATCGGGCTCCGTCAGCGTCCACGACGTATGCGAGAGGCGCGAGATCTTGCGTAGCGGGTGGTTCTTGTGCGCGATGTAAAGCACGTCGTTGATCTGGCTAAACTGCAGATCGGCCACCTCATCAGCCGCGTAGGTCGTGGGAAGCGAGACAATCTTCGCCGCCGTGCCGCCGCTGGTGTAGGTCGTATACCCAAGCGAGTTCACGCCGGTTAGCGCGAATGTGTTGGTGGTGGCGCTCGCGACCACGTAATGACGGTTGTTGAGTTCCGTCATCCCGCCGATGCTCTGAAGCAGCACCACATCGCCGTTCGAGAAGCCGTGGCTTGCCGCTGTGACGACGGCCGGGCTTCCCTTGGTGATGCCAGTGATGGTCTTGGATGAGCCCGTGATAACAGCCTGGTCCTTTAGAAACCAGACGTAGCTCGGCCCGAACACCAGCACATAAGCTTGCTCAGTCGAATACTGAAAATAGACCAACTGCACCGTGTCGGAATTGCTCTTCTGCCGCACGATGAACTTGGTTCCCGGCCGCTTCTTTGCGCCACCATGCGGCACAACGAGTGCGTTGGTGAGTTCACGGCACCCAGACGCATAGCGTTTGATGTCCACGCGCCCTTGGACACGTGGGGAGAGTTCACCACCGGAAAAATTCGAGAGTAAGGCGCGGACCTGGGACATCAGTACCTAGCTATGATCCAGTCGTAGGCATCGATGATCGGCCGCGGCTTGCCTTCCTGCGCGTCCACAGAGCGAGCGTCACGCTGCAAGCTTTGGAACATGGAAGCGGCGTTCTGCGCCACGCGAGCGTCATTGATCAGCGGCATGGCGCATTCGGCGGCCAGTGCCCACGCCAGCATGTCAACGAACATCGTGTCGAACTGCGCAGGGTCAGTGACACGGGAGACGTATTCGATAGACGTTGCATTGGAGTTCGAGAGCACGTAGCGGCCCTCAATACGGTAGTCGTCCTCGATGTTCTCTGACTCGACGCGGGTGCGCAGCACCTTGAGGCAGTCATTCGGGAGAGGAGACTTGTAGGTGTACTCGTATGCCGGCGCTGATCCTTCAGGGGCAAGAACAGCCCGCTTGATTGCGAAATTCCAGGGATGAGAGCGCAGGATTGAGTCACGCAGACGCGGATAGTGCAGGCGTACAAGATTGCCTTCGGTGGTCGCGTCGTCATCGAACGACGTCATCAGCCGGTTATGCCCCATGCGAGACAGGGCCATGTTGGCGATGTCGGTTTCCGTAACCATGCGGCCCCCAAAAGCGGAGCGGGGGACCGAAGCCCCCCGCCTTCTTCGTTATTCGACGTATTCGACAACGATCGTGATATCGCCCTGTGCCGAACCGACCGTGTTGGCCGTCAGCGAGAGCCAATACCAAGCGCTCGGGTCCGTCGTCACAGCGCCGTCCTGATGGACCTTCTGAGCAATCGCGGTGATGTTGCGAGCTTCGAAGGCGGCATCAATCGGGGCCGATGTGCGGGCCGATGACATATCAACGGCGGATGCGTAGGCATCGACGTCCACCACCGCAGGCGTTGCCGCCGTCGTGTAGAGGCCGACGTCATAGCTGGTGCCCGACGTGATCGCGTCGTTGTAGACCCAGATATGTTTGATCGACCACGAGCTGAACACAGGCAGCATATGGTAGATATCGCCATCCGAGTCAGCGGCGGCAATCGAGATCGTGACAGACGAGGACTTGAGCGTCCCTTCCGTCGCGGTCGTCGGGTTCTTGGTGTTCGTGACCGATTTGTGATTGGTCGCGACGGCGGAGTAGTTCGTAGCCATTGTGGTTGATCCTTCAGCTAACCGTTAAGCGTCGGTCGTCGGGCTTGCACCCGGATCGCAGAGGATCTTGCCCACGCGAACCTCTTCCATGCGGGTCGCGCCGATGCTCATCGACGTGAAGACCTGCGTGGCGTAGTTCTTGTCGGCTCGTTCACCGATCTTGGTCTGGATGTCGGCACCAACGCCGAGCAGAAGCCCGCCCTTGGCCCAATAGAGAACTTCATCGTCACCGTTGCCATCGGTGGTG
>ERZ869921.822-NODE-822-length-15322-cov-5.705050_pt1 | contig 15322 bp, 28 predicted proteins | sample MGYA00579310_ERZ869921 | MGnify/ENA primary metagenome ERZ869921 (study PRJEB32216, sample SAMN09231816) | wastewater metagenome | place: USA: Maryland | collected 2016-06-21 | study: EMG produced TPA metagenomics assembly of the PRJNA472060 data set (Reclaimed...
AAAACATATATGGGCTTTTGAATCCTTTCCACGGGCTTTTTCCATAAAATGCAGTAGCACTTCCAGTAGATGGACTTTTATTACCATTAAGCTCTACTGTACTTTTGTATTGCTTAGCCATAATATTAATGCGCCAAAGTTAAGTAAATACTATATGGGTCACGAACACCATCAGTCCAATGAGCCAATGCTTCTGCCTTGTCAAAGTCACCTAATACAATCGTATCATGCACATTTGTCACATCAAGTACTTCTTGCCAAAAGGCTTCAAAGTGTTCGTTAACTGCCATTTTAATCACCATAAGAAGAGGATGAAGAACTTGAACTGCTTGAATCAGATGAAGAGCTAGAATGACCACTACAGCTATTATGGCTACCATAGTCATAACTTGGTGTACTATGATATTTAGTTTCTTCAACTACTGGAGCACAATATACAGTAGTAGGAGCACATACTGCAGGAGCTTCAACATTATAAGTTGGAACCGCTGGTTGTACACACCATTGTATTTCATCTGGCTTTTTGATATCGACAACATCATATTTATCCATTGAAGCTAATTCACTAGCTAACAACAATGAAGTGTCATCAAAATCAATGGGACGATTTACACGCTCTACGTGAGCTGGTGAATGATAAACTGGTGCACGTACAACTGGTGTTGGATAACCAACATTCAAAGGTGGCTTTGTCATTGTAATGGCATTTGAAACCATAGTGTCAAGAATGATTTGATCATCATTTTTTGTAACAATAACTGGTGATGGCTTTGGAGGTGCTGCTTTACGACTTGGCATAATCCAAATGCATAAAACAACAGCTAATATGATAACGCCTAAAAGTGAAGCGCAACCTAGTTCGAGGGACATTGGAGGTAATCCTTATGGATGAGTATTAAGCCATTTGTAAAATGCATGGCATAACGTTGTTTATGAATTTCGTATAAGACAACATTGGCGTAGGCTTTTCTACGGTAATCCAAATAAGCATTAAGCTCGTCTAATACGTCTTGAGTTGAAACTGCAAAGTTTGGATAATGTTCTGGATTTTCTGAAGTGTCCATTTATTTAGAACCAAACTTTTTAAATTTACGCTTACCACGTTTATTTTGTTGATTCCAATAACAGTGGCTTTGGCTATCGTCTTCCTTTAGAATTAGCCTTTCTGGAATATATTGAGGTTCTGCCTCAAAGTATAAACTTCGAGTGCCGCATCCTACACCAAATAGAATCATTGTATGTTTCCAAGCATAATTTATTCATAAAATATCACACCTTAATGCGTTGAGGAGTTTTACTATAACCTTGATGTGGTTTTGAATTTAGCCTTTTTCTTGACTCTGTGGCCATTTTGGAAATTGCACCCATTTTATCTTCCCATCTGAGCGCTTCTTTAATTGCCACACCAATGTCTACTTTAGCAAAAACTCGAATTTCTTCTACAATTACTTCATTTCTAAAGCAACGTATATTCCATCCTTTGCCAATCTTAGTGACTTTAATATCATGTTCACAATTGTACAACATCACTAATCCTTTGAAAGCTAACCATGTCACCATTTTCCATTATTGCATATTGACCATGTATATTAACTCTTACAATAGATGAGATTCTTATCTTTCGATCAATATCAAATAAGATACCTTTATATTTAACACGACAACCAATTCGCAAAGTGCGATTGCCATTAAAGATATGTAAATATTGTGTTTTGTCATTCATCGTTGTCAATGTGCACTTATTACCTTGCTCAACGCTAATTGGATATGCTGACATGTTTCCTCCAGCTATGGTATTTGCATATAATGTGTTATGCCAACAACTTTTTTACTAGCAGATTGTCGTAACCATATTCCATTGCTCATAAGACAAATGTGTTTACTACCACCATGACCAACGCATAAATAATATCCATTAGTTGGAGGATTATTTGTTTCAAATTTTATATAACCAGCTTTTTGTAACAATGATAATTCTGAAGTTTTTTTACAATCATAACACCAAGGAGTTCTAATATTTGGTTGACATACACACATTATAAGGCCCCAATAGGCATATTAAATTCTTCTACAATAGGCGTATTGAATTCTTCTACAAACACACAAAGAATGCTAAATTCAGATACAACAAAGTATTCAAACTCATCATCTTTAAATATTGATGTGCCATCTTCAAACATTGCCTCTTGACCATCTTGTACTTCAAATGGAGTAATTGTACCATCTGAATTTAAGTGGCCTCTACCACTTGCTACGACTACGCCACGGTGTTTTGTAACAGGGTTTTTCTTGTCTGCGCCTAGAAATATTCCACCAGCACTTAGATTTTCTTTTGTTTTTACTTTGACAATAAGATTACTGCCAATTGGTTTTGCTAACATTGTTATTCCTTAATAGGGATTCTTTGGATCTGCTTCACACCATTCTTTAAAAGAGTTTGGTACTTTCTTAGTAAAGGCATTAATCAGTTGTTGTAAAGCATCTTCTGCTTCTTCTTTATCATAATAATAAAGAGTTTTTGTTTCATGTTCTTTTGTGTCAATATCTATGCAATAGCCGTACATAACTAAACTACGTGGATCTTCGTATACATCACTAAATCCATTAATGGAATTAATAACAATATATTGAGCTTTGCTAAGAATGGGAAAATTGTTTTTATTTCCACTAAAGTACATCCAATGTGTTCTAAGTTTTATATAACTCATTTTTAGTATTTTTTAACCCATCGTAATTCTGATTCAGGCATTTTTACTTTAAATTTTTTACATATCTTTTCCATTATTTTATGAATACTTAAATCATCACTAAGCCTAAGCTTAAATGTATGCTCACAAAAGCTATCATTAATTGATATAGCAAACACATCTGGCTCTAAGTCACCTATCTTATTTGCTTTGTTTTTCTTTTTGCTCATTGTTTTTCCTTTTTGTTAAGGGGCTTAATAGCCCCTATAGTTATTAAAGCTTTATGAATTCCAAATGCTGTTGGTATTGTTTGGCCGCCTTTAAAGACTTTCTAATCTTTTGACGATAGAAAAGAACAGCATCCGCTGGAGTTGGCAATACTGCAACCATACAAAAATGGTCTCTATCTTTTACATTTGCAACAGGGCGACGACGAACTGTTTGTCGAATTGCCACATAAGTTGGTACACACATAAAAATTTCCTAGTCTAATCAAACCTTCAGTAAATACGCTTTTGCTCTAAAAGAGCTTCATTAGTAAATTAATTACTAACAAAGCTCTATATAGTTTAAGCCTTCATTTTGGCCATCAATAGTTCAAATTCATCATCAAGCTCTGAATGAACACCTGTTGTAGCCACAGCAAATGAATCCCAAGGTTGAAATTTAGTATACTGATAAGACCATCCAGTAGACTTAATATCTGCAACTTCATTAACACATTTAAACATCGGCTCTACAAGAGAACCAACATAAGTATGTTTTTGAATTAAAGCATCATAAGGAGTTGCTTCTTTGATTGCGCCTTTGTTGTATTTGCTAATAAAACCTTTTACAGCTTTCAATACGCCAGACACATTAGCCCAACGTACAATGTCCATTAAAACACCTACAAGTTTAGCATCCATATTAAATGGTTGAGCAATTAAGCTATTTGCTACCTTTTCAGCATTTTGGTCATTTTTAGTCATGTTGCCTAAAAAGTAAATGTCAAAAGACGATGAACCGCCTTCCATATGCTTAATAGCATTAATGACTTTATCTTCAACAAGACGTGTATACAGATAGCCAATTTTTTTCATTTCGGCTTTTGACAACGAACGTGGTGCAGTTTTGATTTTAGCATGATATGTAGCCAAATAAGTTTCATACAAATCTTTGTTATCCAACATCGCTTTGTACAATTCCATAATGGCACTTAAAGTCCAAATATCATTGGTCGCACTACCAATATTGTTTTTAGCAATACTAGCATTGTTCAAGAATTCAGCATAAGTCTTCTTGTTCACAGGGTCATATGTAACTTGAGTTTCATACAACTTATAAACATGTTCTTTGCTTAACTTCTCATTGGCATCAAATTCACCCTTGTAAAAGTCAAGAGTCCAACTAGCTTCATGAATATCCACATTTTCATGCTTAAATTCACGCAACAATTGTTGACCTTCTTTATTTAAACAAAATGCTGGCATTAAATCGCCATCATTATCGGCATGCATTTTAGTACAACTCATTGTCGAAATTAGAATCACATTACGATTATGATGAACAGACAAATAGTCTTCCATCGCAATGTTATGATGCTCCAATAAATGAGCAGCAAATCGGTCCTTATCCCACACCTGTACGACCTGCATACCTGTTTGCCACAGATAAGGATTACGAGCAATAATTGCATAAGGGACATCAGAATCATCTTTTACTAAAGTGCTTAACAGTCCATGACAATAAGCTTTAGCTTTCTCTTCAGATGTAACACTTTCAATAAGCTTGCCTTCATTATCACGAATATTATTTGCTACTTCAACAAAGCGCCAATATTTCTCATCATCTAACATAACAATCACATTTGGTGGAATGTGAATATCAGTCATTTGCTTAGCATTAATACCATAAATACGTGGCTTCAACAATACTGAAGAAAGAGACATATTCATTGCATCATTGCTATATAGCATGCCATGAACTGCACGAACATATTGGTCATGCAAAGATTGACGAAGTTTTAACTTACTAATTAAATAACCAAAATTTGGTCTTCCATTAGTTGTGCTACCAATACACGCATCAATCATCTTTGATACAGCAACGATTAACGCTGGATACACATACTGGCCATTATTCATTTGACTACTAAAATAATTAATCATTTTAGCAGAAGGCATACGAACAACAGTACCACCAAAGCCACGCAGGTCTAAATGCCAACCTTTGTTAATGTCTTCGTTCAACAATTTAGAAGTAGATGGCCAACGTCTTAATGTGCTCATAATCAAGTCTTCTTCAACAAATACTTGCTTTAAGTCACGAGGTTGCCAAACAGGTAATCCTTCTAAATAAGCATAATGACCAACATCATCATTAAGAATCTTTTGCAATTCAATGACAATATCTTTTTGTTCTGGATTCACATAGTTTGACCAAATGTGATTGAACAAACGCTTATCTTCACGAATAGCTAAGAAACGACCAGCTTCCCATGAGAACGCTTGAGTTTTATCATTGCTGAACATACGAGCAATTTCAGTTACCTGATACTCAATATAGCCAACATAGCAAATTTCTTCTTTGCCAAATTCATCAACAAACTTACATTTGCCAACTTTAGAAGCAGCCAAGTTAACTTGTTCTTCACTCAAAGAATTAATCATACCACTTGCGTGCTGATATAAACCTTCTTTCATTGCTAACATTGCAGCAGCAAGTACCATAGTATTTTGGTCTGCTTTCACAGAATTCATACCTAATACAAAATCAGCATTAATCTCTTTACCATTAGGCAAAGTAATATAGCCAAGATAAGGTTTAACTTTACTAAAACCTTTTACACCACAATGAGTCGTTAAGCGAGCAGCACCAGCTTCCATTTCACAATCAAAGCTAATCTTTGCAGATAGCATTAAATTGTTAGTTTCAATAGCTGTTACCTTAATGCGCTTACAACCTCTTGGAAAGTAAATATATTCACCTTCTAAGTCTTTGGCAATTGGGTCACGACCAACAGATTCAGATTCAAACTCTTGGTCAACTTTAACGAAAATTTCGCTATATTGACCTTCAATACTTTCAGACTTACAAATAAGTTCTTTTGCTGTTGCAACTGATTGCTCAATTTCACCAAACATTAGATACCCTGAGCCTAAATCCATATTACGAAAAACAATATACCCGCCTAAAGCAGTCTTGTCTTTTGCAACAATATCTCCATTAGAAAGCTTTACATTGTCTTGCTGACAAATTGCTCTTTTAATTGGATTGATGACACGAAATGCTTCACCTAATACGAATGTTTGCAAACGAGCTGGTAAACTTTGCTTTCCAGCAAATACAGAACGAATTTTTGCAACACCATCTTCTAAGCGTTTCATAACGTAGCCTGGAGCACGAAACAATGAAGTATCGTCATCTACTACTAATTTATTATTATCAGCTACCATCTTAATAGATGATGCTTGTAGATTTACATCACGCAGTACCTTCTCCATGAATGCATTGCTGAATGATGATAATTGTAAGATATTACCAATCGGCATTTCATGACCATTTGTGTCACGCTTATACATAAGATTCGCGGACATTTTTTGGCCATTTTCAAAAACATCAAAACACACAGTCGCAGATTTAAATTTGCGTTGTGCATTATATGCTTCTGGAATAATGTATTGAATATAAGATGAGAATTGCTTCAAATCTTTACGCAATAGACCAACATAAATAACGCCGTTATTACCTTTGGATTTTGCTTCCGATAAAATTTGTTGAAAATGGACTAAACGATTTTGCAACAACAAGTACAGGAATTCATTTTGATTAAGAACGAACTCTTTATTTGTTTTTACATAATCAGCTTTAATCATTGTGCTGATTTGAAATAAAAATTGAGGGAACATGATATTTTCAGGATTGAAGTAACTTTTGGGAATAGTTACAACATCTGAAGCGCCACTTTCTGTATTGGTTCTTAGTGTTATTACTAAGTTACCTTCTACTAAATCTGTACTGATTAGATTTTCAAATCCTTTTGGGATTAAAACCTCCAACGCTTCCTGTGCTGTTAAACTTGCAGCAATCCGTGCTAAATTTTGCGGTTTCATCATTGTCGAGTTCATTTGGCCTCTTTCCTTTTGTTGTCTGAAGTTTTTTGTGTGTTACGGCTTTAAAGTGCCGACTTGTCATATCTTGTTTTTTTATTGTATGCCATTCTAATAATTGTGTAGTCTAATCAAACTGCAGTCTCAATAGTAATCCTATTAGTCTATTGTGCAGGTTCGTTCGCAGTTTGTTGTTGTAGAGCGGAATTGTTAGCGGAAGCAAACGTAGTTTGCGACCGCTCGAAAACAACAAACAGGTGCGCCGCCAGGCGCACCTATTAAATGCTTATGGTTGTTGAACATTATCCTGTCCGATAAACAGTTTAAATACAAACCACAAGAATGAAAATATCACAAGTAATTCTATTGCTGCAAGAATTAACCAAGGGTTAACTAATGCCACATACGCAATTACTGCAATACTAACAACACATTTGACTGGTGAAATTTCGCCATCATTACTGCATAATGCAAGATGATAAGCTTTTTTCATAAAGCCGCTTGTTTTAGCTAATGCTTTATTAGGCTGTTGTTGTGTTTGCATTTACTTGCTCCTTAGTTGCAGTTTCTTCTTGAACTTTAGTAACTTTATTACTAAAATTAGTCATCATGTCTTCAACAGCAGGATGACGCGCTAAACCAGATGCAATCCAGTATAGAATAATGCCTCCAACCACCATAGCCACTAAGCTAATCAGAATGTGAGGAATAATTGCAACCGCTGCAATAACTACTGCTACAACTAAACATTTAACAACGGAGATTTTACCTTCGCTGTTACAAAACATGCCGCTTGCTACTAAGGACAACATACCAACTTTTTTGTTGGATTCTTTCTCTGTGTTCATGATTATCACCATTTAAAAATTAGCTAATACAAGATTGTATTTAGCTTGTTGAACGAACCCTTGTGGGGCTTCTAAGCGGATATTTTCTTCGATAATACGTTGACGATTGGCCTTCATCGTCTTTGTTTCATCTGAAGCTAATTTCCAACAAATTATTACTGATGCAGCCATTAGCTTGATGCCTTGCCAAATTGCACCCCATTCCATATATGAATAAATGTTTTTGACACTTTGCCATAAAAACTTAAAGTAGCTTTTAACAAAGAAATAACAGTCATAAACAAATGTGGTTACTTTTGAAACGCCTATAACTATGGATGAATATATAATATTCAACATACCTACATTATGCGATTTCTTTTGGCGCATTTTTTGCCTCCGTGAAACCTGCAAATAGTCCTTTGAATGCTTTGACAATACCTCTGCCAATTTTATTCATAAGACTACCAGTTCCGCTCCAAGACCAGCTGCCTTCATGTTCTACCCATGTAAGCTTACCATCAACTTTTTCAAGTTTTTGATAACCAATAATATGTTTAGCTGCATAAAGTACTACACTAAATATAAAACCTGATACTGCGGATATAATAATCCCCATTATCGAACCAGTTGTTGCAAACCAAATTATTAAGCCGAATGACATTGCTATGTCTAATGCCCATTCATATCCTAATACTCTTTTGAGCCATTTTGGACTGAATTTGCCTAATACGCTTAATACTTCAAACGCAACGAAAAAAGAACTGAGGATAACTATTGGTAACATGTTGTTTTCCTTGAAGTTTTTAGACTAATTAGCTTCAAAATTTTATTAAGTACTGTTTGAATGTTTATTTGTAGTTATGTTTTGAGCTAACTAAATGGTTTCAAGATTTTTATCTTGAAACCAAATAGATTAGTTTACATCAAAAGGGTAAATCTTCGTCGTTGTAGCTGTTTGTATCCACTGCTTCTTCAGCTGGTTTTTCAACTGGTTTACGCGTTGGAGCACGTTGACGTTCGCCAACTTCAAAGATTGCTGACATATCTGCTTCAAGTAATTTGTCGATTGCATCTGCTTCCATTGGAACTTCTTCCATTTTCGGAGAGCCATCTTCATTTAGTACTTGTTCGCCATTTTCATCCAACACTGGTTTCATTTCAGTTAAGTTATGTTCAGAAGCAAACATATCTGGTTCTGCAACAAAGCCATTGTCGCCCAATGTTGTTTGATTTGGTTGATTATTAGTCCACCAGTTATCTACAACAAGGTTAAAACGACTTGCTAATGTTTGTGAATCGCCATACATTTGATATGCTGTTAATTGACCAAATGCCACAATATTGTTGTTAGTTGCTAAGCTATCTTCCAAGATTTGTGCACGTCCACCATCACCATAAGTTGCATTGACAAGTTCAACTGTAATACGCTGTTCAGTGCCTTGACCATCATGAATGATGCCTTCGCGCAGAAAACGTTTACGAGACTGACCATTGCTATCTGCTGGTAAATCGCTTACACCATATGGCAAGAATTGACCATTTGAGCTTTTGCTACTTTGAATGCCCATATCCATAACGATATATGCATCCCAACTATTTGTTAACGCTGGATAGCTAATTACCAAATTTGTTTCTTCTTCGCTCAAGTATGTTTTGAGGTCCAATAACTTGTTTGTAGAAGTTGTCATTTTGCTATTAAGCGCTAAGATTGGCATATAGCCATCACGATTAACATAAATAACATGCGACAGTTGTAATTGACCGCTGCCTAATGCTCTTTTATGATAAACTTCTTGCAATGTCATTAACTGCTTGATTTTTTCAGCAGCAACTTGACTTCCAGCTTGCTCTTTGTTGATAATTTTGTAGAGTTGGATTGCCATACGAAAGAAATCGTTATACTCTACGCGGTTAATCGCATATGTTGGCACCAAGCTTGATGTCATATGACCTGTTACTAAGCCTGCATTAAATGGACTAACAACTGGTTTGACTTTGCCTTGGTCTTTTACATCAATCCATGTGTCTTTGCCTTGCTTAAACCAACTTTTCATGTTCATTACCAATGTTGATAATGCCCATGCTGAGTTTTGAATAATACCTTTAGCATTTTTCTTGCTATCGGACAAGACTTTCACATAGATTGGACGTTCACCGTCTCGCATACGTTCTAATGGCAACGTGTGTAAATTGGTGGTGTACATGGCGACTGTACCATTTTTATTTTGTTCAAATGATACCCACTGCTTCAGTGGATTTTTGTCGTCATTACGTTGAAACACAGCACCAATAAATTTATTTGGATTGGTCTGTTTTGTTTCTTTTTTTGGAATGTTGCTTTGAGCTTGCGTTGTCATGATATTTACTCTGATATTGTTCCTTATAGATTGCTAATACCTGATTTGCGACGTTGTTTTCTCGCGGTATTTTTTCTATAAGAATTTGTGGGTAAACAGCAGATAGTTTATCTACTGCAGCTTGTGAATCTGACCATATTGTTTCAACATTTTTTGCTTTTGATGCTAATTTAATAGCTTCTTCTTCTGCTAAATGTGATTTAATACAATTGGGTAAGTAGACAATTTCCTTATTTACCATATGTGCATCTGTGTAGCCAATGAGGAATCCTTTCCTCATCTTACATGCATCTACAAACACTTTCATTATGCTGCCAATTTCACTTCTGGCTCTAACATAATGTCTGGTGCTTCTTCTGCTTTTTTGATTGCAATTTGCTCCTGCTTTTGGGCTTCTGCTACTAATTTCGTATCGCCTTTTTTACGGAAGAAACTTGCAAACCATTGCCATACCTGTTTTGCTTTTAAAACAATCCAATCTTTAAGCTTAATGGTTGTTTTGATACACCAGTTTACTGCTGGCATAATAACCCCATGCCAAATAAACGTCATTGTACCTTTGATGCGGTCAAAAATAGTAATAACGCCATTTTTGTCTTCAAACTCCGCTTTATTAAATTTTCCACCAGCTTGACCGCTCATGACATTTTGATTACAAATGTCAGCTAGTTTTGCTTCATCTTGTAGACTTCGCCATTCTTTAGCATATGTATCAACAAGTGGATGTGGAAAGATTGACACACCTGTAATAATACCAGTGCTGTCTGCTGCAATTGCTCCATGCTCAATACCCTTAAACATAAGTTGAGCTAACTCAAAGACTTTTCCTTTAAGTTGCCCCTTTAATGTTTCTTGGCGTTTATCGCTTTGGTTTACAACTTCTCCCAAATCTTTTGAAAGTTTTTTAATTGCTGCTGTTAACTTTCCCATTTCTTCAATGACATTAATTTTGTCATGTTGATGACCTTGCATAACGTTCTCCAGATTAGTAACGATTCGCGGTGTCGATTAATTCTTGCATAATATATCTATGCGCCTTTGGATTGCTTTCAAATGTCCTGATGCGGCCTTTGCCTTTTTTAAACATTTGGATTGTCGATGTATTGACCGTATCAGCTGTAATGATGACTTTGTTTCCCTTTGTTGTCTCAACTTCAAAGGTGTCTTCTGCGGTTCTATTTAAAGTTCCTTGTAGGGCTTTCCTTACATAGTTTGCAGCAGCTTGAGCTAGGTCAATAGCTTCCCGATCTAACATAAGCATAATCATTGTAAATCTCCTAGGAAACCCTAGGGTTTCCTTTCATAAAGTAAAGGTAAAAGTTGTGTTCAGCATTTATCCCCTCGATATTATTGGCTGATACATGAAAGTGCATTTTATTGTATTTACACTTTCTAAGTAGTTTCAATATTTTGTTTAATGATTATAGCCCTAGAGTTTTATTTCTAGGGCTAATAACAATTAATGCTTACGCATACCAAATAGATGCATTAGCATTTCACGAACTGGTGCTGGTACATCTTCAAGTTTTACTTCACTAAAGCCTGTTTTGACATTAGGCTTACTTTGTTCAGTTTTACAGTCACATTGAAAATCATCAACAGCGCCATCAAGTTCTGTATCTTTAATAAGATATTGTAAGATTACTTTAGGACAGAAACGCTCACCTTGAATGGCCATGTCGAGTGCAATTTTAATGCGCTCTTCTTTGACATCTGAGATGTGCATTTTAATGATTGCTACGAATCTTTGACGCACTGTTGCGCTTTGTTTTGCAACATCATCAATGAAATTTTCGCTGTCGTTGAAAATGTCATCAATTGCTTCTACTGCTGATAGCATTGCAATTGCTATTTGTTTTACTACCATTGCTTGTTGTCTGTTCATGATTATTGTGCTTCCAAGAAAGTTAAAATTTGCTCATGTTGAGCGTCTGTGAATTCTATACGTGCGATGTTTTGCTCGTTATAGAGTAATGGATTTGTATCAACAATTAAGAATAAGTCGTAATCGTCTATATCTTCTTTCATTGCTACACTATCATGATGAATAATTGTCATGATATCGTTTTCACTGTTGTGACTAATAAAAATACCTTTTATTTTGTCATTTTCAGTTAAAAAGCCAAACGGTTTAAGAATTTTACAAAAGTCCATCATCTTTTTGCATAGTATTTCGGATGGTGCTTTGTTCTTTTCCTTCATGATTCCTAACGAACGCATTTTGTGTCTCCAAACTATCGTAGTGTCCCCATTTTGCAAAGGACGTTATAAAACAAAATAGCCATACAGCGGCTATATACCCATTTACCTCTTTGTGATAACCCAACATTACTGTTGGATATACAAACCCTAATATTATTAAAATTATTGTAATTGCTGCCCATTTCATTTGCTTGTTCAATTATCCTACACTCCTGTTTTGAACAATTGGCCTCAATATTTTCATATTGAGACCATATTATTGTTAGCCGTAAACAAAAATGCCATGTTTAGTTTCAACACAGCCCGTTAACCAACCAAATGAGTCTTTTTCACCACAAGTTACTGCAAACCCATGTACTTCTAAGCGATGATGATTAATCCAATGACAACTGCCATCATCTTTAATAAGATGTTGTTCTGCTAGTGTTGACAACTCTTGAACATCAATGTCTGCGTTATCCATAGTGCCATTTGTTAAATACCATTTGCCTTCATATTGGCTACGGTTTTTAATCGTTGTCACATCGCGGTTATCAAAAGCTTGTAGCTTTGCCAAAAACTCTTCCATTAACTTAGTTCTCGCTGTTCTGTTACTATGTTGTAAATCTGTTCAGCTTGGCACATATGTCCAACTTGGCCAAACATATCAGAAAAACCATTATAATGGCTTGCTACTAATTCTTTTAATAGCTGAGGATTTCTTGCTAAATATATACGCCATAATCTGACATATAATGTTTTGCATTCTTCCATATTGATTACATTAACTGTTTTTTGTTTTGCTTTTGCATCTTTGGGGCTTAAGCTATGACTTCCATCTGCAAATTTCTTTGCTCCTTGATAGATATTTTCAATGCTTCTGCCATCAACATATGCAAAGAATGCACTCAAGCGTTTATCGCCTTTACTGCTACACTCTAAGAATGGAGCTTCACCAAACTTTACCATTATTGTTTTCCTTTAATAGATGACGATGAAATTTAATACCAGCTATTACAGCAAGTACTATTGAAATTATTGGTAATTTATACCAATTAGCATGCAACAATTGAACATCAATGGCGTGGATTAATATTGCGCCAAGCATTGTTGTTATCATTAGTTGGATTCTTAGTGCGGTAGTTACTCCATCTTTATGAAAACTTTGTGCAATTGCTGCTCCAATTGTCATAGACAATGCTATCGACATTATGACTAAACCGAGCATGATATACCCTCATAGTTAATCTTAACTGGCCTCAATATTTTCTTGAGGCCAATTTATCAGTCGTTGTGCAATGTAACAGTAATTGCTATCTTCATGTTGCGTGTGAATAGAATGTATTCATTTGTATTTGGCAATTGATATTGCCAATACATTTTTACACCTATGATTGGTTGGTTTAAGCGCGATGAATTGCCTATGATGCGAAGTTCTTTTACATCAATGTAAAAGCCTTCAAAAACTAGCCATATTGTTGTGAATAATTCAGTTAATGCCAATGTTGCATATAGTTCATTGGAATATTTTTTCCGATGTTCTTGAAACATTTGTATTGTGATGTTACGTGTGTCACCAAACTTGACTAATTCTGGAATTATAATCCGTTTGCTACTTGTTGCGTTATGTTTGAGATGATATTGCATAGCTGTCCTCTGTTTAACTTTAAAAGTTTTCCATTATTGTTTTTAATAATGGAACCATAATCATGCACCATCCAGTATATAATGATGCTCCGCTAAATAAGTATATCCACCGCATAAAGTAGTTGCGGTGTTTTTCACTTATGATATGCCACAGTCTGTCTGCCATAACAAACCAAACAAATGCTCCAGCAAATGTTAATATTACCAATATCAAAACTGGTATTTCATCAATATGATGTATCATACTAATTCTACCTCTGACACTTCATGCATTTTAATTTTCCTTTTTTTAGTTAGTTTGAAGATACAACTAGGCTCAAGATTTTCTCTTTGCCTAGTTATAATTAATGCCTATACTTTTGTGATTAATGGTACTTTGTCTTCAATATCTTTGATAGTTCTGGTTGTGCCACCAGTTGCAACTACTAAGATACTGCCAGCTTTTTCAGCTACACGTGCGTTATCAAATGCCGTATGCGTATTGAATTTGGACATAATAACAATAATCTTATATCCTTTTAGAAGTTTGGCACTTGGAGCTTTAGCAGCTTCAAATGTTTTAATTTCTAATGTACCTTCAAAATGCTTCTGGATAGCTTGAGTTTGGTCTGCATTAGCACCAATAACTATCACTTTAGGATGACGTACAGTTGGAGTAATAATGTTATTAATTTCCTGCTGCGTTAGAGGATTTAATTGCATATTATTCAACATCTGCATCTGTAATCCAATAAGCTTTTCAGTTAGCTTATTACCTATTTCTAACTGCTCAAGAATTTCATACATTAAATGAGTATTCTCATTATTGCTGATTTCTTTTGTTTCTTGTTCGTTGGTAGAAGCTAATGTTTCCAATGTTTTGCGCAAGGCATTGAAGTCAATTACACGTTGACGGGTCATTTGTGACATCGCAAGCTTACCTACTTTTGATAGGTCTCCCCATTGAAGCTGCGATGGATTTATGTTTAATTTTTTAACCGCTTGATGAACATGGGTTAGCCATTCTAATCTTTCTTCTTGTGTCCAGAGTATGTTATATTTCATGCTTTTTTCCTTTTAGTGGGTTGTAGATACTGTTTACAAAGAAAGCTTTTGCTTGTTCTTTGTCCATTTTGAATACTTCATGACGTTTAACAATTACTTTCTTTTTACCAAAGGTAAAATAAATTGAAGCTGCATAAGCATTCACTTTTATGTCATTGTTGTTTGCCATGAATGTCATTACCCGCTCGTAAGTTGGCAATGATTCACTTGGAATAGGAATATTCCGTTCTGTATAAGCTTGTGTTTGCATGATAATGCTCCAATGTGAATTGATACAATTGGTCTCAAGATTTTAATCAAGAGACCATATTGTTTAGAGAGAATTGTAGTAGAAGCGCAGTTTTTCGATGTCATTTGGATTAGCTAGATTAAAGACTGGGATGTTATTTTGCATAGCTATTCTTATTGCTACACTTGTACCTCCTCTTAGTTCTGCATTAACAGTCCAACACACTAACAATGTAGCTGGTTTATCTAGATTTTCA
>ERZ869921.823-NODE-823-length-15309-cov-3.968271_pt1 | contig 15309 bp, 20 predicted proteins | sample MGYA00579310_ERZ869921 | MGnify/ENA primary metagenome ERZ869921 (study PRJEB32216, sample SAMN09231816) | wastewater metagenome | place: USA: Maryland | collected 2016-06-21 | study: EMG produced TPA metagenomics assembly of the PRJNA472060 data set (Reclaimed...
CTCGCAAACTCCGGACGCGGCTGCTCCGGCGGATGTTCTCAAGGCTGTCAAAGCTCGAATGGAACATCTCCAAAAGGGCGCGGCCGGTTCCGATCGAAACGCGCGGGCTCTCTGGTCGGTGATGCAAGCCATCAACGTTCTGGAGGGTGCTGAGGTTGTCGACGCTGGTGTTGGCACCCCAGGCGCTGGGTTCTCTGCTCCAAAGGGTCAATGATGCTACGGATTCAAATCGTATCTCTGGCGGCTTCGGCCGTGCTCGCTTCGCTTATGCCGGGCTTTCAATCGGACAAACCAGAAAAGCCATCGCGAGTTCATCTCACGTCGATGCAATCTGGCCTAGTGCCTGACGAGACCCCGACCCCGAAGAAAGCTGAGGTCACCGACTTCAAGGGTGCCGGCTTCCAAGACGCTGAGGACTGGGGCTCGACTGTCGACCGTCGACTGGCAGAGCTCGAACGCAAGGTGGCACTCTGCCCGTGCTCGAACACCAAGGGCGCGACTCCGGCAGCGGCCACGGCTGGTGCGACCACAACCAAAGAGACCATCGTCCGTTCGGACATGAAGCCCCAGGAGGTTGCGGACGCGCTGACCAAGCTCGGGTTCAAAAGTACCGTGCCGGCTCCCGTACAAACCGTGTATGCCATGGCGACCATCCCTGCCACCACTTGGCAAACGTCGAGCTACGCGGCTCCCCAGCCAACGTACTGGGTACCGCAGGTTCCTCCCCGTCGGGTGTTCCGTGCGAAGTCGGCGACGCAGAACTGCACGCCCGTTCTCGTTAACGGCCAGTGGGTTTGCCAGTAAGCACGGGGCCGGCGATGGATCACACGGGCGGTGGTTGGTTGGAGTATCTGCTCTGGGGCGGCGGTGCCTGGGCGAGTCGGTGGCAATGCACGCGCCACGACGTCGCTCTGGCCACGGTGTCGATCCTGGGCTGTCTCTGGTTGCTGTGGGGCTGCGGACGCTACGTCTGGGCTTCCAGCAAGCGCACGAGCCCCCGTGGGATGACCGAGCACAACCGGCAGCTGCGGTGGGTGTTCATCCAGATGGCGGCGCTCAATGCGATCATGATGCTGCTCGTGTGGGTCTACCCGGCCTACTACATCGCAGCGGCTCTGTGTTGGATCAACGCCAACCAGATATCAAAGCTCACGCGGGCCAAGCTTGTGGAACTGGCGGACGCTGAAATCCACGACGGGCAGCGGGCCCAGGAGCGGCTTCGCAAGGTGGAGACGCAACTCGGGACGGAAGTGGTGGACGACATCGCTCAGGGCACAAGCGACGAACTAATGTGCGCTCTCTTGCTGAAGGTCAAAGAGGCCAAGGAATTAACTCAGGAACTAGGCTCAGGCCGCAGTCGGAAACTCAGCGGGGTTTGAAGTGGCATGGACTGTGTTCGAGCAAATTCGCACGGCTGGCTTTATCGAGCTAGACTTCGCTGGTCGCGTCATCCGTTGCAATCTCGGGTTTGCTAAGATCCTGGGGATGGACCCGTCCGAAGTCATCGGCAAACAAAAGGTGGACTTCATTGGTCCTGAAGACCGCCCTAAGGCTTACCAGCGGCTGTTCGGTTACGTGAACGGTACGCTGACTCGGTGCGAGACTGAGACCCGCTTGATCAAACCAAACGGGGCTCGGCTCTGGGTGTCTCTCGAATCAATCGTGGTGCTCAATGACAAGGGCGAACGCTCGAGCATCCTCTGCATGGTGTTCGAGATTCCTAACGGGGAGCAGGCTTCAAAAATCATGGAACTCGAGCGCAAGCTTGAGTCTATCTCTGAACTCGTGATCCAGATGGCGGCTTCAAAGGCCGGCGGCCAGGGTCAGGGTGGTGTGACTCTGAACATTGGGCAGACCAATGTGGACGATGTCGCGGTCAATGGTGGTCGAAACGTTATCGGGGAGAACAAGCAATAATGAGCAGCGACGGCGGTATAAACATCACCGGCATCACGATCAACGGCGGCGCAAACATCATCGGCAGGAACGAAGGTGGCCAGCACAACCGCTTCGATTCGGTGCCGGACGTTGGCACGGGCGACGTGTTCGATGCTATCGAGAAGGCCATTCCTGAAGCGGAAGTCGACAAGCTGATCGACGAGGTTATCGATCCGCTCGAGGCTCTGGCCAACAAGCCGGCGGAAGAACAAACCGAACCGGTAAAGGCTGAGGCTCAAACGTTGATCGAACGCTTGACACCTTACGCTCCGCAAATCACCGAGACTTTGGTCACGCTGGGCGAGGCTGGTCTCACGGCGCTGGCCACAACCAATCCGATCGTGTCGATGCTGGTCGCTTCATTGCGCGCTGCGAAGGGTATGTTGACGCAAAAATGACGACACTACTCCAATTCACGGCAGCGGCTGGCTCGTGGGACTCGCACTTCTTTGTCCCAAACGAGAAGCTGACGGCCGATGGTCACCGACACGATCGCTGGCGGCGGCTTCGGTCGGGAGTTCGTGGTCTATGGGCCCGGTACTGTTCGCGTGTATGCTGCGAACTTTGTAGGCTCGGCTGGTGTTGTTCTACGAGCGGCCCCTTCGCGGCCGCGATAATCCAACTTGATCGGGTGCGTCAATGGAAGTCTATCACGGCGTGACCATCGGTTCCGGTGGTGTGGTGCTCATGACACCTGGAGTCGAACCGCCGGCTGCGGGCTATGCGCTCGAGTTCGGCTCGGGCTCTGTGTTGACCTGGGGCGCACCGTTTGCGCTGCGAGATCTGTCCGGGCTTCCGACAACCAATCCTGGGAACGGCCGGCCGTGGCGCGACGCGACCACTGGCGCTGTGATCGTCGGTCCGCTTGGTACGTTTGGCGTTAGTCAGGCTTACGTTGATGCTGGCTTGGCGACTAAGCAAGCTTCACTTGGTTACGCGCCGGTGAACAAAGCTGGCGACACTGGCATCGGTACGCTCAGCGGAACATCGTTCATCGCATCCAGTGAGATAGTCGGTCAAAACGTGTTGGCCGATTACTATCTGACCACGCAGGCCAATCTATCGCTACGGACCAGTGGCGTTGTCAAGTGTCAGAACGTGGCGGGCAATGCGGATGCGCCGCTGACTGCTAGTGCTGGTACATTCACGGCTGCAAGCGCGGCAAGCGTGCCGGTGTTAGTAAAGGCGGCAGCTAGTCAATCCGCTAACCTTTCAGAATGGCGAGATAGTTCGAACGTTATTCTAGGTGCGATGAATGCCTATGGGTGGTTCAGCAGTAATAGAGTGGGCGCCACAGAGAGTGTGACAGCGGGTAATGCCGTTCAACTCTACAACAACGGTGCCATTAATCTAGCTAGCTTTGGCGAACTAGCATGGTCTAACGATACAAACTTTGGGGCAACTAAAGATGCGAAGATAGTTCGTGACTCAGCAACTATTGTTGGTGTTCGTGCGGACAATGGTTTATGGATCAAGACGCTTAATGGTGTGACAGACGCTTCGCTCAGATGTGGGTCCGCTGCATTCACAGCCGGTTACATAGGTATTGGAGCAATTCAAGTTCACAACTATGCTACCGGAGTATTAGCTGTTAGAGCGGATAACGGGCTACATGTTAAAAACGCTGCGCTGACCGCCAACGCCGCTCTAACGGCTAGTACGGTCAATGCGATTGGCGTTACAGCGGGTCCAACTACCCACACTGCGTTTTTTGGCCAAGGTGCATCCAACGCAACCAGTAAGGTAGATTACGATTTTGCATTCAGCGCCTTTGGTACTTACACGCGTCTCCGAAGCGAATTGATTAACGGAGGCTCGGGTGATTTTTCTATTTTCACATACAACGGTTCCGCTCTGACAGAAAGTCTACGCCTAAAGGGTACAACGCAGGCGGCAACGTTCGCGGGTAGTATCGCCGTTTCAACACCGCCCACTACGTTTATTGGCGATGTTGCTCTATATCGTGTAGGAGCAGACCCAACAGGCGCATCATGGTCGGCAAAGTTTGGAGCTAAAGTAGGTAGTGGCGCAACAGTGTCATGGGTTTTCGATACGATAACCAACAGCGTTTCTTATCCCAACAATCTAATACTTGATCGTGGCAAGGTGGGTATTGGTTATACGCCAACTACCGGCGATTACTTGCCGTCAACATTGTCCGTTAACGGAAGCGCCACATTCACCGGCGGGTTAATCCTCGGATCGGGTTTCTACCTCGCACCAATGACATTCGCCACACTCCCCAGCGCTTCAGCCCAAACCGGCGCTCGCTATCGAATCACAGACCGTTCGCAGCGCGAATGTTATTCAGACGGAACCAACTGGCGATTTGCTGCTGACGATGCGATCGTAACCTAATCCAATCAATGATCAGGCCAACCAAGATGACCTCTCGACCATACGAATTACTCGCACGATTCGCAGCTAACGGCTCAGTCGCTGGCGTGTCGGTGCGCACCATCACCAACGTCAACGGCCGTGATTACGAAGGCGACCCACAGCCTCTGAGCGGTGCCACAGATCCGGCGTTCACTGAGTTCGCTGCTGCGTTCAGCGCTGCGATCGTCGCCCAGCGTGATCAATTGCTGGCTGACAAGTCAGCACTTGAAACGCAGGTTACGACGTTGACCGGCGAACGTGATTCGCTGCAATCGCAGGTCGATCAATTGACCACCAGCAATGCAGAGCTGACAAGCCAGGGCGATGCATTGGCGGAAGCGATAGCGACTGTCACCGGCGAGCGTGATTCACTGACGCAAGAGCTGGTAACACTGACCAGCGAACGCGACACTCAGGCGCAGCGTATCATCGAACTGGAGGGCCAGCTCGAGGCGCTACTGCATCCGCCTGGTCCGGATCTCAATTCTCGCGATGGCGTTCGTCAGTTTGTCAGCAATGCTCGTTATGTTGCCGAAACCGGTGGCATCTACGTTGGCAATCAATTCATCAGCACCGAACGCGACGAGATCGGCCATTGGTTCCCACGGTTCTACAATGCGATGATGTGGTTGAACGGCGACGCTCGGATCCGGGCGACCAATCCCGATGGTCTCTACCCGTTCAAGCCAAAGAACCATCCACCGACCGTCCTCACTGCTGAGCAGGTCCTGCGAGTGTATGAGTGCATGGCTTGGTTCATCAACGCGTGCTTTGCTGCGGAGGCGACTCTGTACGGCCGGCTCGATGCAAACGAGCCCCTCGACGTAATCATCGATGCAACTCCGGCCGCATGGCCACAGCGTGAGTTCACCTGGGAGCCCCCGGCATAATGCGAACGCTCCGGTTCAATTGTCCGCCACTGCTGGCTTCGCTCGTGGTCGATCTGTTCGATGCCAACACGTTGGTGCCGATCGGCTCTGACTTCGCGACGACGGAAGTGGCGACTGGCTTGTACACGTGCGCGGTGGGTTCGCTGTCCGGGCTTGTGTACGTGGTGGCCAATGCTGGGCCGCTGGTGGCGACCGGCTGGGCCAACCTGGACGTCGAGGCGGGCGGCTTCGTGGAGGTCTACAACACGCTGTCAGAGGCCCAGCGGGCGGCCGGCGTGGACGCGACTCCGGGCACGACTCTGTCGGTCGACTACTCGCACGAGTGGCTCTACGTCGACGGGGTCGAGGACTGTGGGTTCGAGTTCGGTCCCCAACGGGGATTCGCTGGCACCCCACCGGTCGCTCCTACCAGCGGTGTCAAGATCCGTCGGGCCAACCCCTCGAAGAACGACTTGATCACGGCGACCGCGATGGGCGTGCGAATCGAAACCACGGACATGACGGTAACTGTCTGGTCCGAAACTCTAAACGACGGAACTACTATTTTCGCTCCGGAGCGTGCCGACTATTTCACGTTGGGCGACGAAGGCCGGCTGCGAATTCTTAGCTTGACCCGCACGATCGACGGTGCTCAGTGGCGGTGCTTGTGTCGCTTTACGACCGAGGTTCCTGCGGTCATAGGATGAAACGTTACATCCTGGCGGCTATCGCGGCGGTGTGCAGGAACTGCAATTGGCTGAAGCGTAAAGGGCTGGCATTACCGAAATCCGAAACGATCTAGCGCCACACAATCCGCACAACCGGAGCCACACGAACGTCAGGATATCCGAGTCGCGGAGAAAAAACTATGAACAAACCAAAAAACGCTGACCGCGACTTCGGATCAACCGATTGTTCGTCGTCCTCTCCTCTCGAAGTCTTGATTGATACCGGCGGCGATGATGTGCATCATCCATACACGGCGTTTAATCAAGGGTTTGCCGCATTCAATCAGGGATACCCAGACGAGGCGAACCCATACACGAAAAATTCGGAAAATCAGAGATTTAGCGAGGCCATGTGGTGGTCTTTAGGATGGGTTGAAGCAATGGAACAAGAAGACAAGGATTTTGGAAGCGATTCGGCATCGGTCAGCGATCCATTTTACCACACGGATTTTACGACAGCCCCGCATCCAGTTTTTAACGTCGAAGCATTTTTGAAACGTGCGACAGCAACAGTCGAAGAGTGCGCGTACTTGCTTTGTTGGGCGCGGCTGTGTAAAGTGGTCGACGCGGCTGGGGGTTCTGCGGCAGCAGGCCCCTTGTCGCTCCTATCCGGGAAATCGGATCACTGTTGACGCAGTGAACTTTGGACCAATCATTGCACTCTGTACAATATCACCGCCCTGGCGGCTTGGGTTTGCGCGAGCGTGTTTTGCAATGGTTGACACGTTCGCGACGTCACTTACCTGATCCGACCTGGGCGTTTTTTATGCGCCCAACTTCCCGGCCACATACCGGCTCGGTGCCGGACCGGGGAGTGGTGGCCTACCGATGGCGCGAGGGGATGAAGCCCCCGTGAGGAGCGCTGAGAGCCCACGAGAAAATCCGACAGGCTGGCAAGGGCCCAGCCCGGTACGGTGCGAGGAGCGGTTCGGTCCGCGATGCAGGCTCAGCTGCGGTGAAGGGTGGGGGGCAGTGCGCTCAAAGCCGGCGGCGATGCACGCTCCGCGCCCGGTTCGCCCCGGACTCCAAGCCATGGTTCCGACGTGTTTGTGTGGCTTAAGACGAAAGAGAACCCATGACGACAGACAAAGAACGATTCCGGCGGCTGGCTCTGATTCACTCAAAGCCCCTCACGATTCGGCGGCTCGTGTGGTCTCGCAACACGAACGAGTACTGCACGGAGTATCGAACCGAGACGGTGTTCGGGACGCTCTACGTGCGCAGGTGTCGAGACGACGAAAGCGACCCATGGCCCGACGAGTGGCATTGGGGTTGGTCGTTCTCGGACCGAGACGAAGGGGTTGGCGGCATCTCGAGCGACTGATGCCGGCTCTGAAGGCTGAGTCGAAACGCGCCCGGTCTCCGGCTGATCTGTAGCCAACTGTTCGGCCGGGGCGGGTACTGTGGTTACTGGGTCCCGCAAGGCAAGGCTCAAGAGCGAGGGTTCGATTCCCTCGAGCCATGGTAGGGCGCGCACGTTCGCCCCGGCCGTTTTTTTCTTCACTGTCACTTTGCTGAGGTTGGTTTCAAAGAATGAAAACGCTAACGGACTTACTTCTTGAGGCGGCCGATTCGATCGAGTCGCTTGGTACTGGGCTGACCCCGTCGGACGTGGTCGCTGTCTCTGTGTTTGAAGAGTTCACGACGGTGCACGTGAACGAGGCCGGCGCGACCAAGCTGACGGCCAAGCTGGGTGAACCGTTCATCGACACGTGCCGAAACCGAATGTGGGCTAACCCAGCGGTCGAGCGTGAATCGTGGATGTCGGATGGTTCGTTCGATCACGCCCGAGGCTACTGGCCCGGTCGTTTGCAGCTGCAGGCATCGTCGGCTGTCGGCCCGGAACCGGAACGGCTCCCGTCGGGGCGCACGACTGAAGAAGCATCGAAGGCCATCTTTGGCGAAGTGGTAGCCGAGGACGACTACCCGTTCTAATTTTCTCCGGCTGCGATCGCTGCGGACTGTCCAACGGATCAAGGCCGGTCTGTTTTCGAGGGGACTCTCGTGATCGTTGCTATTGTTGATACCGAAACGAACGGACGCACGCCCGGTGAAGTGATCGAACTGGCAATGCTGCTCAGGCGATTAAGCTCCAAGGTGTACGTTCCGTTCTGGGCCGGTGGTATGTGGGACCCGTCGCTCGAGGCGACCTCCCGTCGGTTCACTCCAGACCAACCGTCGACGTTCAAAGCCTTATCTGTGCACGGCCTAAGCTCCGCGCTGCTGGAGGGATACGACCCGTCGGCGATCGCTGGTGGCTGTGTTGAGGAGGTGGAGTGCTTTATCGCCCACAATGCGAGGTTCGACATCGAGGTGCTCAAGGTCGAGCCACCGCTGGTGATCGACACGCTGGCCCTGTCTCGGGCATTCTGCCCGGACGACGAAGGGCACACGCTCGGGGCGATGCTGCTCCGGGTGGATGAGCGTCTCGGGCTCGAACATCGAAACGTGGCCCACGGTGCCCTGGCAGACGTCCAGGCTTGTGCTCGTGTGCTTGACTGGCTGGTCGCTGAGTTCGTGGCGCCACCGTCGCGGACGTGGGCTTCCCTGGCCTGTCTCTCGGAGGCGCTCGCTGCTCCCCAGACGATTCCGTTTGGCAAGCACAAGGGGACGACCTGGAGCGACCTCGACTTTGGTTACATGAGGTGGTACCTGAACCAAGCCGACCAGGATCCGCAGATCCGCGATCGGATGCTCCGGGAGATGGCTTACCGTAATGGCAGTATGGCTCGCTGCCCTCACTGCGATGGTCTCCAAGCCATCGTCGACGACGAGAGTGGACTCTGGTCGCTGTGTTCGTGTTTCTCTACAAAAGCGTAGGAACGTATCGTGTGGATTTTTACCGTCGATGGTTTACTGATGCCGGCTTCCGTACCTCCGGAGGCCGACGCAAAGCTGACCCGAAATGGAACGCTCAACTTGCAGGTTCGCGGCCGTGATCCACGGCACTTGGCTCGGTTCCGTCGGCGGTTCTTTCACGAGAAGTACAACCACACGAAATGGTCCGCAAGGCGTGCGAAAAACTGAATCGAACTTTTGTTGATATGGGGTAGCGATGAGCGATACCAAGTTCGTAGACGGCGATGGCAAGCCGATTGTGTTGATAGAGCTACACCGCGAGAAAGCGGGCTGGAAGCCATTCAGCGTAATCTGCCAGAACGATAAGCATAGCAATCAGTACGACTTCGACTGGTGTGAAAAGCCGAAGGTGCTTTGCTTTCATAACAGCGGGAGCGGGCCGAGAGGCGGCAACGTAACACTCTACCCGTTTGTATCGCCAGAGAATATGCCTGGCAGGATATGGCACGACTCGTCGATCAAGCTTGTCGACCATGACGGCAAAGAATTACAAGACGAGTCCTTGAAGGCGCTAGGATATGTGCGGCTGAAGCGACGGCCGGAAAATCCCTTTGATGGCTGGGGTGTCGAAGACGAGTCAACGGAATACTGCACAATCTGCGAGAGCCGCTTTCTGACCAATGGTCTATGCACTCATATTCGGTGGTGCGATGAAGCGTGCTGGTACGCTGGCTGTGGGCTTAGCGAGACAAGCATTCGCGACTCCCAAGCCAGCTTGTATCAGCTGCTCCAAGTGTGCCCACCATCGTTTGTCGACGACGCGATTAAGCGAATGCGAAAAGGCGCATTCGAGTGTGGGCTTTGGGAAGACGACGAAGAGTTGCGATGCGGCGAAAAATGGGACTACACGACCATCGACCTCAGCCAGCTTTACGACGAGCACAACGGCAGACAGCGCTACACTGACGCGGTGAACTGGTTGTGTACGTTGGACAAGTATTCAACCGAGGCCAATGCACTCACGTTGGGGTGGTTCTGGCAGTTTCAACGCGAGCGATGGTCCAACCACTGCGTGATCGGCAACCTGACATTCATCCGCTCACTGGACGATACAGAGATGGATCGATGGCTAGCGATCGATCCGCACAGTGTCGAACTGCCACCATTGAGACTTCGGAGGACGTTCAAAGCAGACTGCGCGAACGACATCCAGTTCATGGAGAGTCCCAAGGGAACCGTCGACGTCACACTATGGGCAAAGAAGGGCAACAGGTCAGAGCGATCGGTGAATCTATCGGTAGCCGAAGTACGCGTTGGCAAAAAGGAAGTCGAGCTAGTCTTCGGCCGGATACTCGAGCGAGCTGGCAAGCATGTTTCTGAGTTGCCGGGTTATGGGATCTGCAAGTTAGCGGAAGCGAGGTAGCCATGCAATTAGAAGTCAGAATTCCCAAGCAGGGCGAACTGTGGTGGTGTCGTGAATCCGATCTTGACTCGGAGGATAGATTCGATGGACTGTTCATCGTTAGCTACCACTACCAGCCGCAGCCAATGTATCGAATCTATGGCTCCGCTCAGGATTTGATACGCAGCAAGATAGCCCCAGGACAGTTTGCAATCGTACGACGCGGTCGGCTTTCGGTCTCGTGCTCGGGGATGCGATCATGGAGATCGACTACTTGAAGTTCAAGCCGGAGGCCGGCGAGGTAGCTGGCCCGGACTACGAAGCCACCCTGCACTCGCTGTGGGGTGTGCTGTCTCGTGATTACGGTTCTCATGGTACCGAGGGGGCGCACGCTCGACGTGCTCGTTTCGCTTTGGAGGATCTGTCCCATGACGACGATAGTCATTCCTGAATTCCCGACGTGGCGGTTCGCGATGGTTCAGTTCGCTGGCCAACAATCCGAGCGAAGCTATCTGTATGCAAATACCGCATGCCTGGATATCGCTGTCGGCGATCGAGTGCGGGTTCAGGTGCGACCTCCTGAAGGCGCGATCTACCAGCGGCGCAGGATGGTCGAGGCAAGGATTACGGAGGTCTCGAACTCAAGGGCCATCTCGCAATTCAAAGGCCCGTTAAACGGTCTCTGCGAACTGCTGGAACCGCAGGTCGAGATCATCGCTGTGTCGAGGCTCGACGGTACCGGCGCTGGTTGGTATCTGAAGGGTCCGCACCATGCTCCCGTTGGTTCGGTTGTCATGATCCAGGGCGGAGTGATGGGCTCGGTGGTTGCAAGTCGCTTGATGCGGTCTGAGGGTGTGGGCTATGCCACGACGCTTCTCGAGATCCTGCACGTGATTCAATCGCCCTGTCCGCCATCCGTCGATCCTGATCCGACGGAGCACGACGTTCGGCCGACGCGGGAACGGCGAGAGCGTCGCCATTTGCCTACATCCGGCGATCACCGGGAACACATCGGTCCGGCTTCCGGCGTGCCGTTCCGGACTGTGACCTTCGGTGGCGAAACGTTCTCTGTCGACGACGTGCAGATCGAGGTTGTCCGAAGCTCCGATCATGCTCCTGTCCGCAATCGTCGACGCAAACCGGCGGCTCCTGTCGAACAAACCAAAACAAAGCGAAAGTTCAAACTGTGACTGAGATGAAGGTCGGCGCTGTGGCGCCATGGTTCGGCGGGAAGCGAACGCTGGCTCCGCGCGTGGTGGATCAGCTGGGGAAACACACGCAGTACTTTGAACCGTTCTGCGGTTCGATGGCCGTGCTGCTGGCCAAGGCTCCGAGCCAAAAGGAGACGGTCAACGATATGCACGGGGACCTGATCAATCTGGGATTCGTGCTGCAGGATTCGCAGTGTGCAGAGTCGCTCTACGGTCGCTTGCAGCGGGTGCTGTTCTCTGAAGGCTTGCTGGACGAGGCTGCGAGTCGGCTATCCCAAGCACCGTATTTTGACCTCAGAGACTACGACCATGAACACCGGTCGGCCAACGTTGACCGCGCGTACTGGTATTTCCTGGCTTGCTGGATGGGTCGCAATGGTACGGCCGGCACGGAACGGCAGGACTACCAGATCGCTGTCCGCTGGACGAAAGGCGGCGGCTCCCCTACCGTTCGGTTTCGGAACGCGATCGAGAGCATCCCGGCGTGGCACCAGCGGCTGCGAAACGTGGTGATCCTGCGGCGAGACGCTTTCGAGATCATCGATCGATTCGAGGACGTCGAAGGCACCGCGATCTACGTGGACTCTCCCTACACGATGGAGACCCGTGGGGACATGGGAAAGTCGGGGGCTGGTGCCCGGTACCTGCACGAGTTCGAGCACACGGACTCCGAGCCGGACCTATTTGAGCAAGCCGACGGTAAAAAGAAAAAGGCCAACGATCATCGGCGGCTCGCTGAAGTGCTCTGCTCCTACAAGAAGGCTCGGGTTGTCGTCAGCTACTACGACTGTCCTCGAATTCGGGAACTGTACAAGGGCTGGACGTTCATCGACTGCGCCATGAATAAGCAGCTGCACGCTCAAAACGGCCGCGGCGCTCGGAAGAAGCCAGCCCCAGAAGTTCTCATCATCAACGGACCGGAGTACTGAACATGCAAAGGGCAGTTTTTATTTTCCAGGATGGCTCGGAGATCGAGGCCCCGCCGGTGTTCGACTGCAAGCCGAACGACTACGTGTCTCTCGGTGGCAAGCGGTATGTGGTCACTGGTCGCTTGCACGTGGTCGCTGATGCCGGCCACGTGGTGACCGAGATCCACATTGCCGAGGCGGACGTCACGATCGGCTTGTGGCTCGGGGATCTGGCGCGCGTGGATTCATGAGGACTGGCGGTGACTTGCCGGTCACCGCCGGCGGATTGCGTGGTGCCGTTAGCCCGTCCAGGATGTAACGTTTCATCCTGCACTCAGGGCCCACGTGCTGGTACCGATGTGGCGGGGCTGTTCTAGCGGCCAAACATCGGGAGGGTGCTCGATTCTCTATCGGCTAGGATTTGAGCGCCCGAACCAACGGCCCGTCGGAGCCATTGGCTCAGACGGGTTCTTTTGTTTCTACTTCCAACGATTGGAGTTCCTGCGATGAAATGCTTTGAACAACTACTAAAGGCCTACCGGGTTGGTGTCCCGCTGGTCACTCTCGAAACGTCCGATGCGGCGGCTTGTGTTCACGAGATCAAGGAAACGTTCGCTCCGGCTGGCAAACCACCGGTCAGTAGCACCCAGGCTCTGGTTCTCTGGGACTGCTCGGCTGGGTTCCGTGCTCTGAACGACCGCGGCAATCATGCAATTGCTCAGGTCTGTGGTCAGACCGCTCCCAGTACTGTCCGGAGCCCGGTTGATTTCCTGGGCCGGGCGGCGGCCGCTGGCGAGGACACGCTGTTCGTCGCTCTTAACATGCATCGTTTCATCGTGGACACGGCCGTGGTTCAGGCCATCTCGAACCTGCGCGACAAGTTCAAGGAAAACTCCCGAGTGCTCGTGATGCTCGGCTCGACGTTCCGCACTCCGGCCGAACTGCAGCATGACATCATCGCTCTGTCCGAACCACTACCGAGCCAAGTACAACTGGCCCAGGTGGTTCGCGAGTTGACGGCGGAGATGGATCTGTCGGACGACGTGATCGACAAGGCGGCGGCTGCCACGATCGGTGTCACTCGCTTCGCGGCTGAAAACCTGACCGCGATGGCGCTCGAGGCCGACGGCAAGGTAAACCTGGACATGCTCTGGGAGTCGAAGCGAAAGAAGATCGACGAAACCCCCGGTCTGCGCGTGGTCACGAACTCTGGCGGATTCGATTCGCTGGGCGGCCTGGAGTCGGCCAAAAAATTCATGACCGGAATTCTCCGGGGCAACAATGCCCCTCGATGCATCGTGCACGTCGACGAGATCGAGAAGGCCTGGGCCGGTGTCGCTCACGATTCCAGCGGTGTGACGCAGGACCAGTTCGGCTCGTGGCTCACCTGGATGCAGGAAACCAACGCGACCGGCATCATCGCCAATGGCCCTACTGGATCCGGCAAGTCGGCTTTCGCTCGAGCGGCTGGTTCCGCCGGCGACATTCCAACGATCCAATTGGACCTGGGCGGCCTGAAGGACAAGCACGTCGGAACGTCCGAGGCTCGGATGCGCGAGGCCCTGGCGGTCATTCACGCGATCAGTGGTGGTAACACGCTGTGGGTCGCGACATGCAATTCGATGGGCGCCCTCCCGCCGGAGCTACGACGTCGGTTCAAGCTGGGCGTGTGGTTCTTTGATCTACCGAACTTGGCTGAGCGCACCGCGATCTGGAAGCTTTACGCCAAGCGGTTTGATCTGTCCGACGATGCCTGGGCTCCGCTGGTCACTCGTGAGTGGACTGGTGCCGAGATCGAATCGTGCTGTGATGTCGCGTGGCGCATTGGGTGCTCCCTGGAGGAGGCTTCGCACTACGTGGTTCCGGTCGCTGTCTCGTGCAAAGAGGAAATCGAGAAAGTCCGCCAGCAGGCGACTGGTCGATATCTCTCGGCTTCGCGTCCAGGTGTCTATGCTCCTGGGGACGTGAGCGGCAAGGGTCGACGACGTATGGGTGGCGAAAACAATTGATAGTTGACCGTTTGCTCGTGGCACTCGGAAGGCTACCCGTGCCCTAGGACGTCTGGGATTTCGTTCTAGGGGCGGGTTTTTTCTTTAGGGGAGATTCGTTATGGCTGCTGGTTCTGTGTTAACATGCGGACGCTGTTCAACGTAAACCCGAAATTCCAACAGGACCGCTGTGGTCAATTCTGCGCTTCTGGCGCATCGTTGAACAGCAGCCACAGCGGTCCGCTGGAGTCCACTGGTCAAGCCTATCTGAGATGCTCAAGGGGAACTGCGAAATTTGCGGTCGTACCCACGACAAAATGCACGTGGATCATGACCACGTGACTGGCGGCTTCCGTGGCATATTGTGCAGTCGCTGCAACACGGGACTTGGTTTGTTTCTCGACTCGACGGACATGCTTGAAAAGGCAGTAGCTTACTTAAAAAGGGAATCACGATGGGAGCAGGAACTGGTATAAGCTGGGCGGACGCGACATGGAATCCGCTGATCGGTTGCACGAAGGTAAGTCCAGGTTGCAAGAACTGCTATGCGGAGCGGGACTTTGACCGTCGCAAGGGGTTTGCAGAGTGGGGGCCGGATGGCTCTCGTGTCTTGACGTCGCGCTCGAACTGGAACCACTTGATCAAGTGGGACCAAGTGGCAGCTGCGGGCGGGTGCCTGGGCTGTCTCAGGTACCCGAAGGAGTCCGGGGAATGCGAGACGTGCGGTGGCAAAGGCCGGCTGGCCCGTCGGCAGACTGTGTTCGTCGCTTCACTGGCGGACGTGTTCGAGCAGTGGGACGGCCCGATCTACGGCCGAAACCGCAAGCTCTACCCTGGCGATGGTCCGTTGATGTTCGACGGTGTCCCTGAAGGCGGCCGTGCGAACTGGGATGCTCTGGCAGATTCTCACAAGCTGACCGGTCGCGCGGGCCGGTGGGTCACCTACGACGACGTCCGCGATCGGCTCTGGGGCTACATCGAACGGTGCCCGAACCTGATTTTTCTGGTGCTCACGAAACGGCCGGAGAACATCCTGCGGATGACCGAGGGCCGGTACTTCCCGAACGTGATGTTCGGCACGTCGATC
>ERZ869921.825-NODE-825-length-15299-cov-19.080884_pt1 | contig 15299 bp, 19 predicted proteins | sample MGYA00579310_ERZ869921 | MGnify/ENA primary metagenome ERZ869921 (study PRJEB32216, sample SAMN09231816) | wastewater metagenome | place: USA: Maryland | collected 2016-06-21 | study: EMG produced TPA metagenomics assembly of the PRJNA472060 data set (Reclaimed...
CTCAAATTTACACACGCGCAATTCAAATCATACTCTGTTACAATTGTAAAGTAAAAAAACACACAAAATGCCAAAGCCAATAGTTCCAACACACTTAAAAATGCTAAGAGGAACACTCGAAAAGAGCCGTTTAACTCCAAATGAATTTGACCCAGAAACGGTTGATTCTTTGGATTCGAGATTTCTTGAAAATGATTATGAAAAACAAGAATGGGATTTGATTACAAGCGAACTTGCCAAGGTTGGACTACTTACCACAGTCGACATAAGTTTGATTGAGGCGTATTGCATTGAGGCGGCTAAGTACCGAACCGCTATTCAGCAATTGAGAATAGAGGGTACAATTTTGAAAGGTAAAATGGGAAATTACATCAACCCTTGGCACATGGTATCTGAACGGTCGTTTGATAGGATGTTTAAAATTGGGCAGTCATTTGGATTAACCCCAACTGCACGAACAAAGATTTCAGCAAAACCAAAAGTTAAAAACAAACTTGATAATTTACTGAATGGAACAAGCGGTTAATTATGCAAACGGGGTTTTAAGTGGTCAAATTGATGCGTGTTTGTATGTAAAACAAGCCTCAAAAAGGTTCCTGAATGACGTAAATGGAACTGAGTTTGTCTACAACGAAAAGGCTGCGATGCGCGCATTGCGATTTGTGGAACTTCAGAAGCATTCAAAAGGCGAATGGAAAGGGCGAAGATTAATATTAGAGGACTGGCAACGGTTTATTATTGCCAATTTATTCGGGGTTTATCGGCACGACGGGCGTAGAAAATACACCAGAGCATATTTGGAAATGCCGAAGAAGCAAGGCAAATCCCCTTTAGCGGCTGCTATTGGAAACTATATGTTGCTTGACGAATTGGATGGTTCGCCTGAGGTTTATTCGGCTGCAACAAAATTAGACCAAGCGGCAATTGTTTGGCAATACGCAGCCGATATGTTCAAGGACTTCAAGGACGAAGCAGACATTGATATTTCAATTTCATCAAGTTTTAATAATAAGCGTATTGTTTACAATGGTGGCGTATTCCGCCCGATTGCCTACGATGAACGGGATAAAAATGACGGATTCTCTGTTAGTTGTGCCATTATTGACGAGTACCACGCGCACCCATCGGATAGAATTTACAACGTTTTGGCTGATGGTATGGCTGCGAGGCACTCACCTTTACTTTTAGCGATCACAACGGCGGGGCATAATCGGGATTCGGCTTGTTACAAACACCGTGAATACTGCGAAAAGGTGCTTTCTGGCGCGCTTCGCGACGACGACTTATTTGCCTTGATTTATACAATTGACGAAGGCGACCCTTGGTATGATGAAAAAACACACCGAAAAGCAAACCCCAACTATGGGGTGTCGGTTAAACCCGATTATATCAAAAGTAAAATTGCCGAGGCGCGGGAATCGGGTGTTAAAAAGGATTCATTCATGATTAAACACTTGAACGTTTGGACGGACTCCTATCAGACATGGGTAAGTTCAACCGACATTGAACGGGTGAATTGTGGATTTAAACCTGAGCATGGGGCGGTGTGTTATGCAGGATTGGACTTGGCGTCAAGTGGCGACTTCACGGCATTGGCCTTGAATTTCTTCAAGGATGGTGTGCATAGGGTTAAGTTTTTCTACTATTTGCCTGAAGAAAAGGTTCGACAATGGCCGGGCGGAATAGGCGAGCAAGTTCGCGATTGGATTCGCGACGGATTTATCACAATGACACCAGGCAAAACAACCGACTACGAATATATCGAACGGGATTTATTAAAGATTTCAGAGGAATACGCTGTATTGTCGATTGGATTTGACCCGTACAATGCCAAGCAATTTGCCGCAAAAATGGAAGTTCACGGGATGAATATGCGCGATTTTGGTCAAGGCATCACGGTAATTTCGCACCCGACCAAAATGACTGAGGAATTAATTTTGTCGGATAAAATAATCATGGACGGCAACCCCGTTACAAGCTGGATGTTTTCAAACGTGGTAATTTATACCGATGCGAATTTGAATATCAAAGTTATAAAAAGCAAAGACCCTAACAAGAAGGTCGACGGTGTGATTGCTTGCATTATGAGTGTAGGCGAAGCGATTGATGAAGATAATAAAGAACAAGACGAGTGGTGGGAGCCTCAAGTATTATGACCGATAACGAAATAAGAAAATTAGTACAGCCCCGCGAATTTGTAGCGGCATGGTTTAGGGAGTTACCAAATCACAAAACCTATGAGGCTACTTATGAACATATCGAAGAAGCGTATGAGGCATACTTTGGAGTGCGCAAGTATTCTTGTTATAATTCTTTTAGAAACGTGAAGGATAGGATTTATAAGTCAAAGTAAAAAGTTTATAAATAGTTTGGTAATTTGGTTTTTGTTTGTATCTTTGTGTGGTAAAATAACAACAAACGAAATGAGAAAAACAAGCATGAACATAAAAAATATAGATTATAAATTTTTGATTGCAGCAACAATTTTATTGTCAATTTTGTCAACAATGGGCTACATCATTTACCGCGATAATGCGAAAAGTGAATATTGCGGTAAGATTGTGAGAATGTATGAAACGCAAGCAGGTTACAAGGTACGTCCGAAAAAGCACATAGTATTTTACAACCACAAATTAAAGCGAAACATTGACATCGAGATAAGCGACAATGACTATTGCAATTTGCACAATGAGCAAACCGTGTGCTATATGCTTAGCGATGCGGTTTTAAATAAATAATCCCTATATTTGCATTTCTACTTTCGTATTAGTTTTTCATCTTTCCCTAGTGAATTAGATTGAAACCAAACCCAAGAACCCTGAATTCTTGGGTTTTTTTATTTCTGAATATTTCGGAATCAAATCTTTACACTTGTAAAATGTGCAACATTTTTGCACGGTTAAATTTACTTTTGTAAATAAGTTTGCCCCGTGCGAGTTGTCGACTTCTTCCGAAATAAGCGCGTTGAAACGCACGGGTTTACAATTAACGAACGCCTACAACTGCAAAAAGTTGAAAAGCGGTCGTCATTGAGTAATCCCGAACAATGGCTTCTTGACGCTTTCGGTGTCGGCAATAATTATGCTGGGCAAACTGTAAACGAACGTACCGCAATGAGCCTTTCTCCGGTTCATGCTTGTGTTCGGGTTATCTCTGAGGGCTTGGCTACGATGCCACTAAAGCTATTTATTGAAGACGGTCGAAACAAATCAATCGACAAAGACAGCGCAGCCGCTAAAATAATTGCAGAACCGAACCCATACGACACCGGAATTGGATTCAGAAAGTATATGGTTGCATTGGCTGTTTTGAAAGGCAATTCATACGCCTATATATTCAGAGATGGCAGCGGCAACCCAATAAATTTACTTCCATTACAGAACTGCACCGTTCAACCCATCCTTGGGCAAAATGGCGGTCTATACTATCAAGTTACTACGACAGACCCGCTTTACAAGGGCATTCCGTCGGTTGTTTCTGCTTATGACATGATTCATTTTAAGGGATTGTGCATTACAAGCCAATTTGAAGGGATTTCGCCAATTCGCTACCATGCGCAAATGCTTGGAACCGACCTTGCCGCGTGGAATGCAATGAGTAACACTTTCAAAACGGGTACAAAAAAGTACATGGTTGCAAGTGAAAAGCCTTGGGGATCCGAGCAAATGAAGGCAACGCAAGCATCAATGGAAAAGGTTTTAAACAATGATTCATTGGTTATGGCTGTTCCGTCTGGCGTAAGTGCGCATACAATCAGCATGACTCCAGAAGAGGCGGGTTATTTGCAAGCCATTAACGCAACTGCAAAAGATATTGCACGGATTTTTGGAGTACCTGCATCAATGATTGGAGCCGACGACGGTGGAAATAAATCAAGTGTTGAGCAAGACGCCTTGAATTTTTTGAATCAAACCCTATTGCCTTGGTCGGTATCGATTGAGGCGGAATTGAAAAAGAAATTGGTTCCCGAACGTGACAAAGCCAATAAATTTTACAAGCATAACTTTAATTCATTGCTAAGAGCCGACGCAAACGCACGTTCTGAATTTTACAGCCGTATGCACGCTATTGGCGCAATGTCAGCTAATGAAATTAGAATGATTGAAGACATGAATACTTACGAAAGCGGAGATACCCACTATGTAAATGTGAATCTTGTTCCATCGGAATTGATGCCCAGTTGGATTCAATCTAAAATAGACAGCATGGACGCAACACAACAACAAAATAATAACCCAAACGGGAACAATTGATATGATAAGAAGATGTTTTAACAGCGAATCCCGCGCAATTGGCGAAGGCGATTTCCCATCCGAAATAAGCGGAATTGGCGCGGTCGTTGGAGTAGAAACCGATTTGGGCTACTGCGAAGAAGAAATTGCGCCAGATGCGTTAGAAGATGCGGATTTATCCGATGTTTACGTGTGTTTCAATCACGATTTGGACACCATATTGGGCAGGACGTCCGCTTCAACCGCTGTCGTTTCTATCGATACTAACGGGAATTTGCTATACACTGCCAATAAATTAGACAGCCAAAACCCCGAAATACAAGCCCCAATCAGGTACATTCAACGTGGAGAGGTTAATAAATCGTCTTTCATGTTTGATATTGCCGAAGAAGTCTGGTCTGATTCAATGAAATACGGCTCCTATGGCAAGCGTAGAATCACCAAGATTGGCAAGGTTTACGAAACGGGTCCGGTAACATTGCCAGCCTACAAAGAAACTGACAGTTACGCCCGTGAAAAAGACGGCATAATGCAAAGTCGTTCTTCTTGGGTTGAAGCCAATGTAAAGCCCGACAACACAGAAGAATTACGCGCTGACTACACCCGTAAATTCTACGAAACAATCATAAAGTAACAAACTAAAAATGAATACTCAACTATTATTGAAACAAACCCGCGAGAATCTTTCTGCAAAAGAAAACGAATATCGCGGTCTGTTGACTGGCGAAATGAACGACGAAAATCGTGGTAAATTGGACGCTTTGTTGACTGAAATCGACACATTGAAAGCTGACGAAAAGCGTTTTAATGCTGCCGTTGAAATGGAAGCGCGTCAAGCCGCTGCTGTCGGTAGTCATGCTGCCGTTGGTTCTGGCGAACAAAAAGAAGTTCGTAAGAATTTCTCTATGATTGACGTTTTGAAGGCTGGTCGCAGCGAACGTGCTGAAGGCTTTTTGAAAGAAATTCACGAAGAAGGTGTGAAAGAAATGAGAAATTCAGGCCTTCCCGCTGGCGAAGGTATCGTTCTTCCAACTTTTGTCTTGCGTTCTCAAAAAGCAATTGAGACTCGTGCAAATCAAATTGCTGGTACTGGCAACGTTGGAGGCTACCTTGTTGAAACAACCAACGAAGGTGGCGTGATTGAGTTCTTGGGCGAAAAGTTAGTTCTTGCTGGAATGGGCGCAATGACCTTGGACAATGTTCAAGGCAATTTCAATCTCCCTGCTGGAACAACTGGACTTACAACCGCATGGGAAACTGAGGTTTCAACTGCTGACGAAACCAATGAAACCTTTGCGCAAATATCTTATTCCCCGAACAGATTGGCTGGTTGGACAAACATTTCTAAGCAATTGATTGTTCAAGGGAATCCGTCAATAAGCACATATTTGACCAATGAAATTAAAAAAGCATTTGCACGTGCTTGGCAAAAAGCAGCCGTTCATGGCAATGGTGCTGGGATTGACGGTATTACTGGAACATCTGGCATCGGCTCTGTCGCTGGTGGAACAAACGGACTTGCTCCAACTTGGGCGCACATCGTGAACCTTTACAAAGAATTGGCTGTTGACAATGCCGACGAAGGGGCTTTGTATTACTTGACCAACCCGAAAGTGGTGGCTAAACTGCAAACCACAGCAAGACAGGCAAGCGGTGTTGAAGGAAACTTCATTTTAAACAGTGCAAAAGACGCATTGAATGGATTGCCGTTGGCGGTTACTACCGCTGTGAAGTCAGACCTTGACAAAGGAACTTCTACAGGCGTTTGTTCAGCGATTATCGCAGGTAACTTTGCCGACCTTGGACTTGCTTCATGGGGTGGTTTGGAAATCCTTTTCGACCCATACACCCAAGCCAAAGCCGGTATGACAGTGATGCACGTCAACGGATATGTTGACGCAAACGTACACAGAGCAGTGTCATTTGCTGCAATGCTGGACGCATTGACTACCTAATAGGTTTTACCCCGATAGCCCCGCTGCCGTAAATGGCGCGGGGTTTTTGGGTGAAATGAAAGTCAAATTTATAAAATCACCAGTATTCTTGGGGCTTGGGTATCATGTTGGAGAAGAAGGCGAGTTTGATGAAAAGCAAGCTCAAACCCTTATTGAAAAGGGGATTGCAGCACCCGCTGAAGAAGCCGCAAAACCCAAAAAAGGCAAAACAGAAGCACCCGCTGAAGAAGCCGCAAAAGACTAAAAGCCAATGAACAAAAACGTAGTTACTCGCACCTATTCAAGCACACAGTACATCACAGTTGCCGAAACGAAGAAACATCTAAGAATCGTAAGCAATGATGATGATTCGTACATAGCGACCTTGTTAGACGCGTGCTTTGATTTTGCGAGTAAATACGTTGGCTTTGAAATCAGAAAATCAACAGTCGATTACTTCTTTGAATCGACGACAGACGGGAATCTTCATATTCCTGCACGGATAATGGAACTAACATCTGTTAAATACCGCGACTCAAATGGAGATTTGCAAACATTGGCATCAACCGAATATGACGAAGTGCTTAGTATTTCGGCAAATTATGGTTATGATGTTCAAATAATCAACGCCCCGTCTTCCATGTATGGTTACGGGTGGAAATACAAGGTTACGGTTGTAGAAGGTTTCGGAAAGTCGACCGATTCAATTGACGCTGGGAAAATCTTTCCCGAATCCCTTAGACACGGTATTTATTTGCTTGCGGAACATTTGTACACCCAAAGAGGTAGCCAAGTAATTGGCGCAAGCGTAGCGGCATTGGATTGGAACCATGAACATTTGTTTTACCCATACGCAATAAGGGAATTTGTATGAACAGCGGATTGATGGACACATTGATAACTATTAAATCACCAACCTATACGGATAGTGATTTTGGAAAGGCTACAAAGCCAAGCGGATATTCCACGGTCAAAAGCATTTATGCTCGCGTTCAATACAATGGTGGCAGTGAAGCAACAGCAGCCGACAAAAAGGAGTATAGAGAAAATGCGACTTTGACCGTTCATTACTTAGACGGCAAAGACATTGCAATGACCGACGTTGTTGAATTTGATACAAAAAGTTGGAACGTTACAAGTAAGAATGTTATCAACCGAAACCAATATATCCGATTGGAGGCGGTGACAGTTGACTAAGAATAAAATTAAAGGAACCGATAAACTTCTAAAGTCATTCAAGGACATGAAGGACATCGACGGAAAGCAAGTTAAAAAATTGACTTTGCAAGGCGCGGGATTGATCCTTGCAAGTGCAAAATCATTCTGCAAAAACAATACGGTTCGAGAGGCTTTAGGTTACATCACAAAAAACGATGCGCGATTCCCAACGATTACCTTGATTGGGGTTCGTTCGGGTTATGGAACCGCAACATTTACTGCCCCTGCATTGGCTGTTATTGAGGAGTACGGAACCGCTGAAAGGTTTAAAAACAACGGTTCAAGTACGGGATATGTCAACCCACGCCCATTTATGAGGCCAGCGATTGACCAAAACAAAGACAAAGTGAAGGCCGTCTTGATTGATGGCATGATAAAAATAGTAGAACAACAAGTAAATAAAAATAACTTAAAATAATAAATCATGGCAGAAACCGCAGGTGCTATTAACGGAACATTAGTATTCCTTAGCAAAGATGTAGCTGGTACAGCTAAAAACGTGGCAAACCTTATTGCAAACAGCCTTACAGTTGGAACTAACGTCATCGATGTAAGTTCAAAGTCTTCTGGTGGATGGGAAGAAAACATTAGTGGTCGTAAAAACTGGTCAATGAGTTGCGAAAGTGTTGTTGAATTTGACACTTCAGTTGGCGCGGGCGAAACCTCAATGCAAGATACCTTGACCGACCAAATCGCGGGTACGGCTTGGAGTGTGGTCTTTGGCTCTGGCGTTACTGGCGACCCAAAACTTTCTGGAACCGCAAGAATCACAAACTTTAATTGGGATAATCCCGACGACGACAAATCAACTTTTTCAATCGAACTTACTGGAACTGGCGCGTTGAATTTAGGAACATTCAGCTAATATGCAGCACCCTTGTTCATTTGGTTGGCTCGAAATTGAAAAGGTGTCCGAATCTGTTGGGCACGATTCAATTGATACAACTGCAAGCATGATGGGCGGACTTGTTTCAAAATTGAAATTCACCCGTGACGTTGCGTTTATTGGCATCGAGGCGGGGTACAGAAAAAATGGCGAAACTTGTCCGTTCGGCAACTCCGATGAACTTGCCGAAACGGTTGCCGTGTATGCTGAATTGATGCCTTATGTTGAGGAATACACAAAGGCGGTTGCTTCGTTTTATCAAGTAGACCAAACGGGATTGGAAGATTTGGCGGGTAAAAAAAAAGTGACCCCCTAACGTTCATTCGCATACGTCGGATTTGCTACGGTTTTGGACTTCGTGAAAGCGAACTGAACGAAGCAAGTCCACAATTCGTTTCGCTGTTCATGCAAGGTAAATCCATGCTTGAGTTTGAACGAACAAAAACGACTTGGGAATCCACTCGAAATATTTGCGCGTTGTGGTCTAAGGACGCAGCTCGAATGAAATTTTGGTGGGAAAAGAAACCCAAACCAAAAGTAGATTTATCCCATGTTGATTGGTCTAAGTTTACGGTAAACGAAAACGGTGTTGAAATTAGCCCAGAAGATGCAAAAAAAATAATAGATGGAAGCAGGAAAGGTAATATATGACATTTTACACAATGACGCGGGAGTTACTGCGTTGACTACTTCCATCTATGGAAACGAAGCAAAACAAGGGATTGACTTTCCTTGCATTGTTTATTCTGTCATTTCTGTAAATCCAATCAACAGCAAATCGGGCTTTCGTGCATTGCAAAGCCGCGTTCAATGTTCATGTTTTGCCGAATCATACAAGGACAGTATTGAATTGTCAATTGCCGTGCGCAATGCTTTGGCAGACAAACCCGCTGGCACTTATGGCGGGATAGCGGTTCAAAACATTAAATTTGAATCAAGCCAAGACTTTACCGATAACGCTGGCAATGATGGTGCATTTCACAATGAGTTGGACTTTATGGTATTTTACACATTATAATGGCAAAAAAAGCGAATCTAAATGTATCGGTCAATGTTGATACCTCTGGATATGCAAAGAGTTGGGATGAGGCCGTTAAGATAACCCAAGGTGCAACCAAGGATGTAGAGAAAGAGGCCGAGAAAATGGCCTTGGCTGTTTCTAAGAAAATCGAAGGCATGAGTATAAAATCTCAAGCCCGACAATTAGAAAACCTTGCTGCGAAAATGGCTGAAGCTGGCCTTGCGGGAACCAAAGCATTTACCGACGTTGCGCGTTCTGCTGGTAGATTAAAGGCGGATATTGACGACACAAAAGGCATAATTAACGCACTTCGCCCCGACGCGCCTTTCAATGCCCTGAATGCAACATTGGGGGCAGGTGCGCAAGCATTCGCAGGGGTCCAAGGCGCAATGGCTTTGTTTGGTGGTGAAAGTGAAAACTTGCAAAAGACCTTGCTAAAAGTACAAGCCGCAATGGCCTTTGCCGAAGGATTCAAGGCTATTGATGGACTGCAAGACGGCTTTACTCAATTGAATTTAATTATCAAAGCAAACCCATTGATTGCTGGGGCGACTTTTGCTGTTGCTATTATCGGTGCTATTACCGCATTAACGGATTCAACTGAAAAACTATCCAAGGAGCAAATGCTTCTAAATGAAGTCACCGAAACGGGAATAAAAAACTCCCAAAAGGAATATGGAGAGGTTCAAGCACTTACATCGATAATTCTTGATGAAACGGCTTCACGCGATTTGCGTTCAACCGCGCTGCAAGAATTACAAGACAAATATCCTGACTATTTAAAGAATCTTTCAATTGAAACATCTTCAACCCAACAATTAAAGAAGGCGACCGACGAACTGACGGCCGCAATTGTTAAAAGAGCAACCGTTCAAGCTGCGTTTGACAAATTAAAAGAAGTTGGTGCAAAGAAATTAAATATAGAACTCGCAAAACAAGAACTCGAAAAAGACAGATTGACGGGTGGCGGACTTGACCAAGCGGCCTTTCAAAAGTCACTTGAAGGTAGGCGTAACTTTGTTAATGGAACCGAGAGACTGTTAAACGAAGAAATATCAATTCTCACTGATTACATCAAAAAGCAAGACGCATTGGTTGTAAAAAGTGTGCTTGGTGACTTTGCGCAACCAACAAAATCAACATCGGTTGGCAAAAAAGATACTTACAAAAGCCCGTTTCAAAAAGCACCCGACACAAGTGGCCTTTCTGGAATTGGCATATCCGAAAGCAAGGCAATTGACGAGTTCAATAAAAAATTAGAAACCACGCCAAAAAGGATTCAATCCATAACAAATGAGTTCAAGGCTTATTCTGCACAAGCCGTTGCGCTTAAAAACCTGAACGAAACACTGGGAAAATCCATCGAGGGTTTGGCGCAAGATTCTTTGTATTCGTTCAGTTCTGCCATTGGAGAAATAATTGGAGGAAGTGACCAAGCTATGCAAGACTTTGGGACCAAATTACTTTCCTCGATTGCAGCTTTTATGGAAAGCATATCAAAGGCAATGATCGCGACAGCAATAGCATCTGATGTGTTCCAAAAAACGTTATTTGCACAACCCGGACTTGCCTTGGCGGCTGGTGTTGCCTTGGCTATTGGTGCGGGATTTGTTAAGCAGCAATTAAAAGGCGGTGTCCAAGGCACGGGCTTTGCTGAAGGTGGCATCATTGGCGGTAACTCTCCAAGCGGAGACAGATTGCTTGCGCCCGTAAATAGTGGAGAAATGATTTTCAACACTGGACAACAAAATCAATTGCTTAAACTTGCAAACGGAAACGCTGGCGGTTTTGGTAATATGGAATTGAAAACTTCAATAAGAAAAAATGAATTAATTGTTTGGCTCGATAAAGGTAATTCCGATTTGAGTAGGTGAAAAAATACGAAGGTTCATATAAGTCATTTAATGATACTGCTTGGTTGGTTGAATTGTTCGATGAAACAGTTGATACCGAAACGCGCGACCTTAAAATTGCAGGCGTTTCTATTGAGTGGGATGGGGAAAATGATAAACTCTACGAAAACCCTATCAAAACTTCACGCGCTACAATTGGCTTTGTCATGCGCGATGAAAACGACTTTGGCAACTTTGAACTGATTTCACAAGACCAAGAACAACAGTGGTCTATTAGGATTTACAGAGGCGGTCAACTTTATTGGGTTGGTCGGGTTTTGGCTGACCAAATGGTTTTTAACCGTGAAGCACGGGAAACTGGCTACGCAATTATAACCATAACCGCTGTCGATGGGCTTAACTTGCTTGCCAATTACAAGGTCGACGCTTCAATGTTTACCATTGGAGATAGGCAAGACATTGTTTCTTTATTCGTTTTAATCCTTAGAAAATTAGGATTGGAAGGTGCATGGTCAAGTGACCCGTATATTTATGACCAAACTCATATAGGGAATACAACGGCCGCTGGTGAAAGAATCATGTTTGACACAGTTCGTAGCTTGGCCTTTGTAGACAATTTTGACATATTCAAAGACCCCGATACAATTGAATGGGTTGATTGCAAAACAGCATTGGAAAGATTGTTGACGGGTGTTTTGCTTGGGGCAAGGTTGATTCATGAACGTGGTGCATATTGGATATTACATCCGTCGAACTATGACGACGACACATGGACTTATGATAGCTACGACGAAAACGGAACGCCACTATTGCTCGACACGGGCTATAACCATAGAAAAACTATTGATTCAACTGCATCACGACCTAAGTTTGAATCATATCCAGAGCAAAGCTATCAACAACCCGTAAGACTTGTTGATATTGAGTTTGAAAGAAGGAATGGGCGTTTTGAATACAGAAACACATACAACACAACTTCACTTTCACTGGTTCATGATGGCGTAGCCACGACGGCTTCACCACCTGGAAGGCCACTAAAGATTGCTATAAACGTAGACTTTGATTATTATACAACAACCGGAACCGAATACCAACTTGTATTGAAGGTTTGGGCAATTGACAGCGGTACATCTCAAACCTATGCAATGAATAATGGGGGTTGGTACGCTGTTTCAACCGTTCCAGAGTTCACGTTCAAAATTGACGACTTGCCACTTACGCAAAACAATAAGAAGTTTTCACAAATATTTACCGTAAACGCACCACCAAATAATGCAAATGAGGTTCATGTTGAAATTGTAAAACTTCGCAAGGTCACCATGCCGATATACCTTGGTATGGTATGGGTAAACATTGGCTCCCCGTCAAGTCCAAGAATGGTGCAACAGGCAAAATGGACATCATTCTCAATAGTTGACCATTACTATCGCGGTTCAATTGCGATAACACAAGCATATACATCTATTGAGCCTTATGTATTTGAGCAAAAACAGCACGTAGAAAGCACCCTTGATTCTCCGAGAGATACCAATAGCGAAAACCCAACCATACAAACATACTTCTATTCGGGCTATGATGACGAGGTTGGCGGCGTTACGGTTTACAACGGTACAAGTTATGTTTCTGCTGGGAATTTTACAGCCCCCTGGACATCACTTGAATCAGATTTACCCAATATGCTTGCAAATACAATTGCAGGACTTTACTCTAATTTCTTACCAACTATCCGTTGCACGATTCACGACAACGGCAATTTAAATGCAATAGATTCACTTTACTTTGACAGTAAGATCTGGATTCTTAACGGTTGCAGGTTTGATACGGACTTAGATAAGTGGATTGGAACTTGGGTTGCGGTTGAGTCGGTTTTCACAAATGTAAACAATAATGGCGAAGGCGAAAGAAAATTAAAGGATGTTGAGATTGTTCAAGAAAAATTAAAAGAACATGATTCGCAACTAAGCAATATAAGAAACGTTTTAGCGTCACGTCACGACGATACGCTGGTTCAATTTATGAACATGGGCGAAGGCTCGCCTTCAAGTGACCCCGCTACTGATGTAGATTACAACTTTAAAATCGGTTATCGCTACAATTCTGGAGAGCCTTATTTGGTTCCCGCAATTGATGAACATGGCGAAGCAACTTGGGTATTGGTTAAAAAGCAATTTGACCAAACAAAAAATGCAGACACCACGCTTTCAGCAGACACATCATTGGCACTTGATTTACAAGTTGGCCACAACTACACCATTCGAGGCCGTATTTTTGTAACTGGCGACGTGGCGGCTGATTTTAAATATTTCTTTGAGGTTAGCGGGGTTGCGGATAGGTTTCAATGGTTCGAGAAAACCATATCAACTGGCGGTGGAATAAGTTCAAATAATAGGATATTAACCACGCCCGACACGGTTGGAAATGTAATTGCCATTACCGACAGAACCACGATTGAATTTGAAGGCACGATTCAGACAAGCGCGGGTTGTTCAATTGCATTTAATTGGGCGCAAAATACAAGCGATTCAAGTGATACGGCCGTTTTGATGGGTTCGTATTTAGAGTGGATGCGATTCAGAATCCCTGCTGTCTACACATTGACAGCCGATGTTGGAGAAGTCGAATTAAGTGGTGTTGATGCGGCATTGCGCCAAATCACAACATTGACAGCAGCAACGAGCAATATTGAAGTGAGTGGTGTTGATGCGACATTCTCTGTTGTTGATGGTGATGCTGCTGCATTTATAACAGCCGCAAGTATTACGGATGCAACACAGAAATCCGCAATTAATACCTTAGTTTCCGACTTGAAAACAAATTCATTGTGGACTAAAATGAGGGCAATTTATCCGCTTGTTGGTGGAAGTGCAACTTCACATAAATATAACCTCAAAAACCCAGTAGACAGCGACGCTGCGTTTAGGCTTACAATGAATGGCGGATTAACCCATGATGCAAATGGAGTAACTGGAAATGGTTCGACTGGCTACATGGATACGCACTTTAAAGATTCGGATTTCAATGGCCAAAATGATGCGGGTGTTGCTGTTTATTGTAGAAATAATTTTAGCGACGGCTTATATTCCTTATACGGTGCAATTGATTCTTCCTTTAGTGGATTAAGATTTTTACCCAAAGCTGGCGCAACTGCGTATTTCTCCGTTTTCGCTGGAACTGGTGCAGGACAATCCAATACGGACACATCTGGAATATGGATTCACACAAGGACTGGTGCAAGTGCTGATAAAATGTATAGGAATGGGTCATTGTTCAAGACAAACAACATAACAAGCGGAACCAACTCGACAACGGCAAACATTTTGATTCTTGCTGTTGATTATGATAATGGCGCGTTAAAATACCAGCAATCCGCCGCGAACATTGCTTTCTTTGCGTTTACCGATGGACTAAGTGATGGCGACAAGGTTACTCTTAATACAATAATTTCAACATTTAACACAACACTTTCAAGATGATAATGTATAAAGTGCCAACGGAATTAATCTCGGCCGATGAATTGAAACATATTCAAGGCAGCGAGGGAACTTATTTTGCGCCCATTGAGGATGCGAAGGGAAACATTGTTGTTTCAATTGAGGAATGGGAATTGAAAGAATTTGACTCTTGGAAAGAACAAAACAAAGATATTGCAAGTAAATTTGCAAAAATAGATACAGAACTGAAAGACTATTCATATTTAGAGGAACAACATAATGGCAACATTTAATAGGGTTTATTCACTTGTTTTAGCGTTAGGGAAAGGGGTTCACGACTTTTCCACCCATACGCTTAAAGTAGCGTTAACCAATACCGCACCATCGCAAAGCAATACACAGCTTTCCGATATAACGCAAATCAGTTATACCAACCTGAGTTCAAGGACATTGACAACAACTTCATGGTCGCAAACATCTGGAGTAGCAAAATTGGTTTTGGCGGATTTAGCTTTAACAGCCTCAGGCGGGTCGGTTGCTGCGTTTAGGTACATTGTTATCTACAACGATACCGCAACTAATGACGAACTTATTGGATGGTATGACAAAGGATCTTCAATTACCCTTGCCGATGGCGACCAATTAAATATTGATTTTGACGGAACAAACGGAGTTTTACAAATATCATTGGTGTAATGAGTGAAATAAATTTTGATACGTCCGC
>ERZ869921.827-NODE-827-length-15246-cov-8.377263_pt1 | contig 15246 bp, 29 predicted proteins | sample MGYA00579310_ERZ869921 | MGnify/ENA primary metagenome ERZ869921 (study PRJEB32216, sample SAMN09231816) | wastewater metagenome | place: USA: Maryland | collected 2016-06-21 | study: EMG produced TPA metagenomics assembly of the PRJNA472060 data set (Reclaimed...
CAGCATTTAGTGGGTCCGACTGCAGTAGCGAGTGGCAGTTTTCTAGCGTTTCCTCAAAGAGGCTGGTATCCGCATTGAAGAAGGCGACGGTTTCTCGATTACCGAGAGTCGCCCCGAAGTTACAGGCACCACTATAACCCGAGTTATAAGATAGCGGAAGATAGCACATGTCCACCTTCTGCATCCAGGGAGCAAGCTTCTCTTTCGCATACTCGTACAACTCTGGATCCACATCTACATCTATGACATACAAGTCAGAGGGGATAGATCCATATTGGAACATATACGAGTCTATGAACTTTTCCAGATAATCGTAATTCTTATAGTTCACGACAACGCAGTCGACACCCTCATCATACTGCAACATTAATCTTCTCCAGATACTCGATAGCAGATTTCAGGGAATCTACATTGTCAGCAAAGTTTCCTAATCCCGTATTACACTTAGGACACAGCAATCCTCTCACTCGTCTAGTCTCGTGATCGTGATCGACCGCTAGCGACTTAGCAAATTCATCGGATGAACGACCACATATAGCACACCTTCCATCTTGGTCTCGATACATAGTGTCATATTGTTCTCTCGTAATACCATACTTGCACTTAAGGTTGTATCCTCTATGAAGTTCAGGATTTGCCTTACGAGTTTCTCGATATCTCTGGTTGCGGATATCCTGCTCATCACGGGTCAGATTTTGCCATCTAGCTGCATAGCATTCTTTACACTTTGACAACAAGAGTCCAGTCTTGTTCCTTTTGTCTGAGTAGAAATGGTCTTTAGACTTATCATTTCCACACGTTCTACATGTGTACATCAATAACCACACCTAACATCAATTTTCTCAAGATCGCGGGGTCGCATAACGTGTTTGCTTACTATTCTACCATCCCAGACGAGGGGTCCGCATTTCCGGGCTTCCTCCGACCATCCGAAGTCTTCTCCTTGACGGTGGAATGTGTAGTCCACGTTGTACGCAGCAGGGCTCATGAGCTTAATTGCCATTAGAACGTCAACTCTTGCAACTCCAAAGAAGTCTCCTCTGGAGAACGTCTGTCCGGTCCATTTGGCGTAATTAGGATGGAACACAGTGGAGAAGTCTAGATAGCACTTACCACCAACAGCGATGCAGTCTTCTGTCTCGTATGTTTCGAGTAGGTTTGATATCGCATCCTCATGCAAGAGGATGTCCGAGTCTACACTGAGAAAGAAATCAGGTTTAACGGATCTGGCGACGCCTAAGAGCTGGTTTCTTAGCTCCACCATCTTGGAGAAACCGTCAGCGTTCCAACTTCTCTTCTCTTTGGGATCCTCAGAAGACAGGATCAAATGACGGTCGTACCCCAGTTGCTCGCTAATGACTTCCAAGTCTTCCGAGTTGAAAGGCACCACGAATGCAAACGCCAGATCAACGTCGGCCTTCTCAGCGGACGCTATGGCGTAGCGGAACCAGTCTCCAAGTATCCATGCTCGGTTATTGACGGGGCAGCCCATGAGGATGGTAGTTCTACGATCCTGATCATTAGTGCATCCGTCCCCTTCACCACTTCGCACGGATAGAACGTTATCCATTTCAACCACCTTGGAGCGTCGTCTTCAATCACACCTGCATCTACAATTCCATCAATAGCCGCCTTAGCTGCCATCGCGCACGCAGCAGTGTCCTGTAGGTTATTTGACCTAAGGATAGGATATACCTCAATGGCGATCGTTTCGAGTGGTGGAATCTGTAGTCGTACACACTCGTCCTTAAAGTAGGTCCTCCACTCCCTCACCAGTTTCGCTCTGGTCTGGAAGTGCATCGACCTCTCCTTGTTCACCGTCCACGGTCTCTTCATGTACACCAGAGTCCACGTCTGCAAGGAATGTTCTTTCATAGGTAAACCTCTCAGCTAGCTCTAGGTACTTCTTTGCCATTGTAACTTCTTCTTCATACATGTCAAAAAGGATCTTGAGGGACACTAATGTCTCAAGATCCTTTTCTGGCTCATTATTCTGGAGGACAACCTGCTCAAAGAACTCCTTGATCCTTTCAAGGATGTCACGCTTTGCCCACTTAGAGATGTTCACTCGTTGACCTGTGTCCGTGATGGCGATAATCTCACCATCGTCATCAACTACAGTGCCAACAGCCTCCTGATCAGGAGCTTTCCAGGTTGTCCCAGTATCCCACGGGGAGGGGTATACATGTGGAATGGTCCCAATACCTGTGTTGGGATATGGGTTGTAGTCAGCTATAGACAGGGAACCAGAGGCTACCATGTTATTGATATCGACTACATTGCTTACGTTGTCATTGATAACAGTCATAGAGACAGTATACCACAACGCAAAAAGCCAGCCCTCAAAGGAGACCGTGAGTCTTGAGTCTATGGCAATTTGCGCAAAGAGTCATCAAGTTAGCCGGGTCGTCGTTTTTATGATTGCCATCTATATGGTCTACATCAAGCTGGCACTTATCTTCTATAATTGCAACACAGGAAGAATTCTCACAATAATCCTTCTTGAATGTACGGTATCTTCTATCTCCTAGCCCGCGGTCACTTCGTCTGGCGTTATAGCATCTTCGCTGGAGTTTGCCTCCAGTTGTCCACGTACTCAACTTGACGGGGCCGCAGATAGAACAAACGCCCACCTTCTGATCCATGTTGACTCCTGATAATCTGTGCTTCCATGTTGCCATAGTTCAAGTATAACGCAAAAAGCACCATCATTTCTGATGGTGCTAATTACGGTTCCAGGAGTGACCGGATCAGTTAGTCAAGGTTGGGGAGCTGGTTGAACAGATCCTCAGAATACGAGCGTCTGCCATCTGCGTCTACAGCAAGACGGGCGTAATAGTCCACAAGCTGTTGATGCTGTCGGTTTTCCTCGTCAGCGAGAGCAGCGCCCTCAAGTGCGAGCTGGTTTGCAACCTTCACAGCATTCTCTGCGGCTGCAATCTTATCATGTGACGTCTCGGGCGCCACAGGCTTTGCCTTGAAAAGTCCCCATGAGCGGGTGGTTCTGCAGCAGCGGGTTGGGGCCCGGGCCGTCGTAGCCGAGGGGCACGCTGACGGTGCGGAAGGGGTTGGCGGGTCCCAGCATGAGCCCGAAGAAGAACGTCGACACCACGAGCACATCAAACAACCTCTTCCTCGTCTAGTTCCATGCCGAAGATACGAGCGGTCTCCTGCTCGGCCTTCTTGATCTGGAAGCTGGTTGCTTCCTCGAAACGATCTGCCTCACGCTCGATGTCCGTGAAGATGATACGGATACGAGAGTCAATGAAGTCTCCACCACCCGACTCGAACGACTCAGGGAGCCACTCGTCCACGTTGTCATACATGCGCTCAAGAGCAGTCAAGACGAGACGCTTGGCGGCCTCACGACGTTCGGTATCCATGCTATTCCATTTCTCCTTAGAATCTTCGATGTACTTGAACCAATGCTCACGCTGATCCCAAACAAGCTTGGGAGTGAGGTATCCCGTACCGACGAGAACCTCAAGTTGTGCGGCGTCTGCATCCGTGCCCATATCAATTTCGACATCGGTTGCAGCCCACATTTCGGTGTCTTTGAACTCAGTCACTTTCACTCCTAGTAGGTTTGCTGCAAGTGTAAACCATTCCGCTCACGGTGTCAAGCCCCTTCTTCAAACCGCTTCATCATCTTCTCAAGCTCAGATGCGGCAGTCTCGTCAACGGAAGGAACGATGGCTTCGAATTCCTTGTCGAGATTGTACTTCTCGGGGTTCAGGATTCGGTCACTCCATGCAACGTCGCCAATATCGAACCTGACGGTAGCAACGAACTGTGCCTCGCCAGATGCGATGAGCTTGTGCATGTCTGGACTGTAGTTGGGATCGTCCTCACGGATCAGCGCCTCCGGATTACTCACGGCGAACTGAACATCGTTAGCGTAAAGACCGATCTTCTGGAAGTTGTCTTTGACAGACTCAATGATCTGCCCGACCTGATCGTTAATGTCACTCATGGAAGGAATCCTATCATGTCAACCGTTTCTTGTCAAGCACCTGGCCCGAGAACGAAACAACCCCGCCGAAGCGGGGCTGAATCACTGCGCTGTAAGGCGAAGGGGAATGTAACACGGATTATGGTTCTTGTCAACCAACACCCGTATTTGGAGTAGAGTCCTGCACCTTCTGCGTAACGCCGATGTTTGACCACAAGCCGTAATAGGTTGCGACACCGACTACCCAGGATACGAAAGCGTTTACGAACGCTTCCTTGGAGATAGCTCCAGCATTACTGATCGCAGCAGTTCCTAGACCTGTGAGGGCTGAAAGAAGTGCAAGCACCGTAGCCTTCACGCCTGAACTGGCGACCTTCTTTGTCACTAGTGCTACCAAGATTGGCAGGATTGTTCCTACCAAAGGCACTAGGTAAAGCATATCTATGTGTACATCACTAATTTGCACTGCGCTACCTCCTGCTAGTGGGTTGTCCGCTCTACCTGTTTATCGACTGGCAGACTGGAGATTATGAGGTCTCCCACTCGGTGAGAGAGGGATCGACTACCCTGAATCTCGGGCCTACCTTGATGAGAGCATTCTTTTCTACGAGTTCCTTATAGATCGTAGACATAACCGAGGCATTGATATTAAACATACTTGCTACTTCTTTCTGTTCCCAAGGAATGTACGATGACCTGTCACGGTACTTCCAGAAGAACTCATGCAGCATATCTCTGTCTATCTTATCAAGCGTTCTGCCCATTGGTTATGTATTCCACGTATCTAGGATTGTCCTGCAACACTTCCGTCAGGATCACGGCCATTCCAGTAACGATCTGTTCCTCCATCTCAGAAGTCAACACAACGTTCATGGAGTCAATTATAGCATGAAGTAGCTCATGCGTCAGAATGACCTTCTTACGACTTTCGGGAAGAGTTGGATCAACGTGGATGCCTGACCATGCATCAAAGGCTCCGTATACCAGCGACCCCATCGTTGCGGCGTAGGCATTCCACGCTTCCTGATCCGTCAAATTCACGTCATGAGTGGTAGGGCCAATCTTTAATTCTTTAATGGCGCGCTTTTTCTTGCTCACGAAGTGCCCTCTTTGCTGGGGTTTATGACCATAAAATGATTTAGTCGAAATATTAACTGTATATAGTTCGACTAAATCTGTTTAATAGACAATCTCACAGGTGTCGTTTGAACAGAACTTTTCTCCTGCTGCATCCGCTGCCTTCTTGCCGTAGAGGGCCGACTGTGAAATCTTCTTGACAGAAGATGACATCTCCACCTGACGTTCCTTGGAAATAGCCTCGTATGGCATCTGTGCGTATGCACCACCATTGTCATAGATCGGCAGAAAGCTCACGGACTTCAACTGTCCTTCCTTCGCCTGCAATATAGCTGCAAGCTGATCAGCCTCAGACTCCTTGAAAGTAACGGTAACCGATACCTGGTTGTCAGCCCAGTAACGCTGAGCAACTACGGCAAGGTCGGCCTTCTCCCAAACTGATACCTCATGCTCGGTGCGAACCTCTGGTCCAACCGTTGGGAAAGACACAACGACGGTATGCTTCGGGTCCTGCACGTCAGGCTCAACGTGATAGCCCGCTGCCTCAAACACCTCAACCAGGGGATCATTGACAGCGTAGCGTGTGCGCCTGATGTAGGTTCCAGAAGCTACGGGCCAATGAACCCCAGGGGTTACTCCTGCCAACAATGACACAGTTCCAGAGGGCTTGATGGAAGTAGTCTTAATGGACTCACGAACTCCGAGCCACTCAGAGTATTTCCTATCCATGGCCTGAATATAACCGTATGACTCGTCCATCCAGGTCTTTAGCTCTGTCCAAGAGCGACTCTCAATGAACTGGACAACGCCGCTCATAGAGCAACCAATCCTTCGGTTCCTCTGCATGACCTCGTTGGTCTCAGGCCAATGCGTAGAGAGAAGGGTTACAGCCTTTGCGTACAGATAAGCTTGCTTCAAAGTCGCACTGTAGTCTTCGATCGTCTCGTGCTTAGATGGGAAAGTCTCAACCAGAGTACAGCACTCGTATGACTCTAGAGTTTGTTCGCCGCACGGATTTGTTCCCGCAGCTCGGTAATCTCTGTCGTTAGCTGCCTCACTAAGTCTTCCATACCTTCTACAGAGGTCGAGATAGAATAGACCAGGCTCACCGTTAGATGCAATATCTCCAACAAGCTCTCCATAGTCAGTTCTTCCAACTTCGGCAAAGACAGAGTTGTTAGATGTGAATCCCCATCCTCCGCCGTCGATCCAGGTGTACTTTCCTTCATCATCTAGTATAGGCTTTCCGTGTGAGTCTACTTTGACGCCCATTCTCTCTGGGTTCTTCGATACATCCTTCAAACCGAGGAACTCAGCGTCATCCATCTGTCCAATAGCAATCTCAGCAGAACGCCGAACATTGCCCGCAACTACACACTTGCCGATCAAGTTCATCAAGTCAACAATGTCCGTTGAAGTGATACGGTCACCCTCACGACCGTCAAACATCTTCTCGATCGACTTATGAAGCTCGATCAATGGGGAAGGTCCGGCAGCTACTCCACCGAAACCCTTGATGATTTCTCCAGCAGGACGAATCTCAGAATAGTCAAAGACAACGGCCTGACGATTCTTGAAGAAATAGGTCTCCAAAAGTGAAGCTACCGACTCATACCAGCCCTCTCTAGAGTCGTCAATTGTGATCATTTTGATCGCATCAACGAGAGGCTCATGGATAACCAGATTGCCAGCACCTAGTGTGTCGAAACCAACACCTACGCCAAGCATGGACATCTCCATCAAACGCACGAAAGGCAACGTGGCCTCACGAGCGGAGTGGCTAGAAAGCTTGTCTGTAGAGATGAATGCACAGTTCTGCAATGCGGCGGAGTTACCCTTGCCGTTTACGAACTCGGTGCCCATCATCCAGAGGCCCCGGCCCGGTGGAGTCCACTTGAACGTGAACAAACGCTCAAACGCATCCTGTGCAGCCTTCTGAGCCTTAAACTCGTTCCAAGGTGTTCGGTTATGCTTGCAGTGATCCTTGAGGATGGAGTAGTAACCTTCTACCACTCGCCTACAGGTCTCATGCCACTTTTCCTTAGTTCCGTCTTCTTTCCTTCTAGAATACTTCGATACAAATGTCAGTTCACCAAGACTGTTTCCTCCACCTACATCGTATCCCCATTGTACTGGCTTGTTTTTGTAGGAGTCTACAAAATCGTCAGGCAAATGAAAACTTAGATATTGCATATGTTCTCCGTATACTCCATTAAGGAGCGCATTATAGACAGGTCTTCCTTAAGGAGACCTAAGGCAGTATTGCAGCGATGACACAATAGTCCTCTAACTGCACCAGATTCATGACAGTGATCTACAGCTAACTTCCTCTTTCCTGGAAGACATTTACAAATAGCACACTTACCATCTTGTTTCAAGAGAAGTTCTTGATATGTATCGAAAGTGATTCCGAAGTCATATTTTAAGGAGTACGTCTTACCTTTATCTGGTCTAGAGGAAATATACTTCTTACGACGGGCATGAGAGCAAGTTTTGCACTCATGATTTAACTTATCCCATCGAGAACTGTCTCTGTAGAAGTATTCTGCCGTAGATGGATATTCCTTATCACATCTATAACACCACTTCTTACCTTGGGTGGCCTGTCGTTTCGTCATAGTCACCATTATAGCAGCATCGACAGAGATGGCTCAGCTATTGAGCTGTGCTATACTATAAAGATGGATAAAGATGACTCAAAGGTCTGTAAGACCTGCTTAGAACCCAAACCGTTTTCTGAATTCTACTTGAACCAGAAGACTCACAGTTATGCTGCACATTGCAAACCCTGCTACAACGCCCGATGCTCCGAGCGACAGAAGAAATCTCGCAAAGATAATCCAGAGTTCTGGAAAGACTACGACAAACAAAGAAAGATGAACGTACCGTCAGAACTCCAAAACGGATATCGCATCAAGAGTAAGTATGGACTTACACCAGAACAACATAAATCACTTATCGCTAAACAGGATGGACACTGTGCCATTTGTAAAAAGAAGTTTGATACCCTATGCATTGATCACTCCCATGAAACAGGGGAAGTGCGAGGACTACTGTGTGGAAATTGCAACAAGGGTATAGGATTTCTTCAAGATAACATCGAACTACTACAGAATGCCATCTCCTATTTGTCTTGAGCCGACCCATCTTTCTTGAGGCCGAACCACCAGGCCGGAGTGGCCGTCTCTTTCCAGACAGTACATTGACCGCAGTATATCCTGAACCTCTGTTGTCCAAGGATATAACTCCGCATATTGTCACATGCAATTGTCGGATTAGCATGACATGGTCTATTAGCCGGATTCAAATGACACTCCATCAAGTGTGACTCGATATCAGGCGTAGCGCAACTACAGTGCGTACAAAGTATCCAGTCAGAGTGTGATGTCTCGTACCTCATTGTAACCTATATCCAAGTTCTGGTCAGTCTCCAAAACGTGTAGTCTCAAAGACGTCTGGTCATAGCTTGTAACTATACCAGTCGAGATGGAGGGAGGATAGCAGACCGTAATAGTCCACCTGTTCCTCATTGATGTTTCCAGCGACTTCATTGTCGTCTGATTCATGTTGACCCCTATCGTCACACAAAGGGTTAGCCCAGCGGGGGTTCTTTCCGAAGCGTCGTCCGTACCAGCCCTCGGTCTTGTTTCGTGACCTGTAGACGTGAGAACGGTTCCTTCCAAGTTCCCTAGTTTGCATTTGCCCTCCGAGAATGGATTGTACCATTATCATCGGCAAGTGAACTCCTATATCAAGGAGTCCACTTTTCTTCGAGATGCATTATCTCAGGTCCATCGACAGGACCGACATGCTCGTAGATTTCCACTCCACCAGCAATCAAGATTTTGTCTGCGAGAGCAATACTATCTGCCCAGCGATCAACCTTACGTTCCATTGCATCCTTATGACGTACCAAAAGACTGATTCCACTAAGTACAATGGCCCTAGCACAGTCAGCACAGCTCGCCCACGGGCATACCATAAGCACTGGCTCATTCCCTTGAGGAACACGATCGTAACGACTTGAACCTATACAATCGTATACTGCGGCACGTTCTGCGTGCTCGATGTACAGGTACTTAACTGGACGCTCAAGCTTGTCCGGAGTAATTTCAACACCTGGAGTAAAGCCATTGAACCCTTGACCAATCAAATGTCTGTGCTCGTTATACACAAGAGCACCGTTCTGCGAAGAGGGGTCTGGACTCATAACGGCCGTTAGATACGCTTTGCGCAACTCGTTAGCCCAATTAACGTCGGAATAACGATCTTCTACGATTGACAACTTGGCCTCCTGAGAGTAGAATGACACGAAACGACACGGCGGACAGCCGGACGACGTGAGAAGACCTAAGGATAACACGTCAATCTCGTGAAGTCAACTGACGATCATGAGAATGACATGAAACTACACCGACCGACAGATTGCGGTAGAATGGATGATATGAGTTTCAAAGATGAAGTAAGCGAGAACCAGTCTGACTCCAAGGAAAACCGGATCAACGCGATCCTGAAAACGATGGATGCAGACGAGCAAAAGGAACTGCTAGAGGTGCTGGCGGATCCAGAGTATCAGAGTGCAGCGATTCACAAGGCTCTCCGTAAGAGAGGGTATGACTTGTCAGACGCCAGCGTACGTCGATACCGAACGAAACTACAAGAGGATCTTGCATGACTCTCAAGGATGAAGTAGTAGCAGAGAAGGAAACCGCAGCACTTGATGCGACGGAGCGTCAGCTCTTGAAGGTCAAGGCAGTTTCGGAGGAAAGACGCAAGGAAGTTGCAAGACTCCAGCGTCACTCTCTCGCAGTGGAGACTGAGAATGACAATCTTCGTGCTGCGCTAGACATTGTTAACTCGATCACGGCAGCAGATCCAATTGTCCCGAAGTGGGCAAAGCCTAAGGCCAAGAACAACAAGAAGCACTCAGCTACTCCAGTTCTCATGCTTTCGGATCTTCACTTGGACGAGATTGTGAACCCTGAGGAAGTCCAGAACATTAACTGCTACAACCGTGAGATTGCAGAGATGCGCCTTACGAAAGTTGTGGACAACACTGTTGACGTGCTTAAGACTTATGTGTCTGGTCTTGACTTCGATGGCTTCGTGCTCGCTCTTGGTGGAGACATCATGACTGGCAACATCCACGAAGAACTACAGATTACCAACCATGGCACGATCATGGAAGGTATCGTTCACTGGGTTCCGGTCATTGCTTCTGCAATCGAGTACATCGCTGACGAGATGGATGTCCCACTGTGGATTCCATGCGTCCGTGGCAACCACGATCGCTACAGCAAGAAGAAGCCTTCCAAGCAGTCCGCACAGGAATCCTTCTCTTGGATCATCTACCATTGGCTCGCTGACCACTTTAGGGGCGATGACAGGGTAGAGTTCGCAATCTCGCCTTCTGCGGATCTAAGTTTCCCGATCTACAATACCGATTTTGTACTTACACACGGAGATCAGTTCAGTGGTGGTGGAGGTATCGCAGGTATCTACTCGCCTATCATGAGAGGTCAGTACAAGAAGCAGCAGAGGAACGCTTCTCTAGGAACTCCGTTCGATTGTATGATTATGGGACATTTCCATCAGCTTATCTGGGGACAGAAGATCATTGTTAACGGTTCCCTAAAGGGTTATGATGAATATGCCTTTGATCATAACTTTGAGTATGAAGAGGCCAAGCAGGCGCTTTGGATCGTGACACCTGAACACGGGATCACTCAGCAAATGCCAATCTTCGCTGAATCGGAGAATGAACCGTGGAAGAAGCAAAAGAAGGCAGCAGTTGGGCGGAAGAGGTAGGACTACCTCAAGTATCTGCTATCACCATAATGATTGATGGGGGACCGCCACGAGTAAACCTCGGTGACGTGTCCCCCTATATGGCGATTGTAATCTTCCAGCAGCTTATAGATATGCTTCAAAGTGTTTTACAAGAACCAGAAGTCATTATTGATGGTGAAGATATTTATGATATGATGTTGTTAAATGTCTTTGGTGAAGATGTTGATGACGAGGATTAACATGTAGCCGCAATCCACCATCTCGGAAGTATTGCAGCGGGCCTACTGTAGTGCCTCACTACGTTCACGAAACCAAAATTGTATCGAATCTCTAGTCCAACATAAGAACCCTTATCATAAGTGACCCAGTTGGCGAAGCCGTAGTCCTCCCTAAAACCGTCCATCAATACCACCACGCAGGCATACTACTCATTCTAGTGTCCTCACTTATAGTCCACTTACGATGTAGTCCTTCGCCATGCACATCGGTACAACTAAACACATGACGAGAGCCAAGGCACCACTGGATAGACCATATGGTGACAAAGGCTCTCTTTTCGTTTGCGTTAGATTGGAAATGCATTAGTACCACCACTTTGGAAGTAGGTGTGGGACGTAGTCCTTGTTTATTTCCCAGAGGTGGGTGCCCTTATAGCTGGCTCTGACCAACTCAAAAGCACCCTGAATATAATGTTCCTCCCTGAAACCACCGGAAGCACCAAACCCGCTAGACTTGACTAATTCGGACCCCCACGAGGTACGCTTCGAAGAAATCCGAGTCTGGCTCCTTTGGGAGTTCAGTCTTGAGTGAATTGAACTGTTGAAACATCTCTTCCATAAGCCCACTGAATCGTTCCTTGTTCTTCTCTGCATAGTCACCAACTGCACGGCACAACGAAACTTCCGCTGCATCAAGCTTGATCTTCAACTCACCATGCTCCAGTGCGTGCTTTCCCTGTAGAAGCAAACGGCAACAATGACGTCCGTGCTTGTTCTGACGCTTCTTGAGGTCAGATCCGAAGTCGCCACGCTCCATGAGGCGCTTCCTCTGCTGGTCAGCATAGCCTCCATACGTGTTCCTAATGCGTTCCGAGAGGAACTTCTGCCGGTTCTCCACCAGGAAGTCTCCAATCTCGCTACAGACCTCGTAGGACTCCAAGAACAGCAGCTCCATGACGGTTGGATTGTTAGCTAGACATAGACTCATGAACTTCTTAAGCTCGTGCATAGTCTTGTCAGGAAGTGGGGCCTTCTGCACCACTGTCTCTGTAGGCTTACCGAAACCCAGGTAATCTTTTGTCTCACCTAGGAATACACCTAGCTTGTCAATGTCACTTTCGGGTGTTTCGAGTCCATAGGCTGTTGAACCTACGACTCCAACTAGTAGTTCATTCATTTCGTTTCTCCTTAAGGCCCTTGTTGATCCTATCAAAGATGTCACGCTCATTGGCGTTCAGATAGTTCTCTTCCGGAGCTGCGAGCTGTTCAACCTTTTTCTTTACGGGCTGAATTGTCTTTTTGTCCCACTTCTTCCGCAATTGCTGACCGTCAACAATGGGAATCCAACCCTGCTTCTTGTCGAAGTCCCAGGCTTGTTCACATTCGGGCGCAGTGCATACTGCTGTAGTATCGCTGAACAGCATATGTCCTACGTGGTCATGCTTGCTAGGGATGGTGGCTTTCGTTCGCCATACCACTTTGACCCTCCCTCATACTGTTCAAGCCACGAAGCATATGTATCCCGTTTCACTTCGCGGACAATCTCTCGCTCATTGATGATTTTGACGATACCTTGAGTCATACCGATAAGCATATTTAAGGTACCATTCATCAACATGATGGCTGTCTGCTGTTCTGCCATGTACTCTGCCATGAGGATCTGAAATTGCTCTTGTCCAGCTTGAGTCAGAGCTTCACGCATGACGTCTGGTTCTGTAAGTTCATTCATACCTTCTTACTCCACTTCTGAAAGACTGCTTGACGGGTGATTCCGTACTCTCGGGCGATCTTCTCCCAGGATGCTCCTGCGTTTCGGCACGCCTTGATCTGAGCGGCCTCCTGTTGCTCCACAGCGCCTTTGGCGGCCAGAACTGCGCCAAGTTCCCGTAGGGCCGCCTTGACGGTCACAGGAAGCTCCTGAGGGTTTGCTGGCTCGCCGTATTCTTGCTTAGTCGCTTCGTCCATTTCGGGATCCTATCATGTAAAGGTTTGGTTGTCAATGCAGAAGGCCCGCCATAGCGACGAGCCTCCTACTAATCCATAGATACTTCTTGATAATAAATCATAGAATAATCGCGTTCGATACTTATACCCTAACATACAGCTTAACGACTTGGCTCGCCGCCAGCGTGCGTGTCTCGGGTTGGTGCCTCCACGAAATGCATAGTTGTGTAAGTGTGTTCTATCATATCGGCCGTCCTTTCCGAAAAATTCAGAAATTTCGGCACTCCCCTCGTTTCACTCAGGGAGATTATCTTAGTGACTTCTTCATGTGCTTAATGTCATAGTGGTATTGTGGTCTAGCTATCCACCATTTTGGTAGATGTACTGATTCATTAGAGTAAGGTGGCTCACGTCTTATCAAAGGAGGGTGTACTAGAGCTAGCACGTATTCTCCGTCTGAGGCTCCTGAGCAGTCTGAGTGCCACTTGACTTTCATGTCACCATCGGGTTCTTCCATAGCCAGACGTATGCTGCTGTGATTACCCCAGCTACACCTAATACGCTTCCGAGTACAACTAGTGTTAGTCTATTCATAGCTCTCCTAACTCTGCTTTCATACGCATATTTTCTATCATACACAGAAGGTGAACAAGTCTCGACTCGTCTGGTTGATGAGATTCACGTTCTACCATGGCATCGTATCTTGCAAGGAGTTCTTCTAACCAGTAAGCTACAGCTACGTTGGTATTCACCTTGGATTCTCCTTGGTCACCCACGCAGTGCCAGCACTATTGGATGTTAGGTATTCGAGTCCGATGAGGGGTTCGCCGGGTTCGACGCCTTCTTCTTTCCTGATCTTGTCGATTTCTGCCTGGTGTTTGTTGATGCTGTCTATGGTGTTTCGCATTTCTGTATAGTTTGTGTGCGGAGCATCGTATTTGCAAGCCTCTGGGTCACATCTGTAGTTTGCGTGCCTAGATGCCAACACATCTTCACGGCTAGGTGAGCCTAGCGCCATTGCCATAGCTTCTGGCTGAGTGAGCCTGTTATCTACCAGGTTCGGGGTCACTTTGCGTGGCCTCGGCTTCGGAGGGTGGATCTTATCTTCCATCTCTAGGCGCTTCACCGTATCTGTATGTGTAGCTTTTATGAAAGCGATAATACCGAATAGAATGATTCCTCCTACTATCGTACGAATGAGCCATAGAGGTCCATATTGGAACAATGCCCAGCAACCACCGATTACCAATGCTACGAATGTAAAGAATCCGACTAACATGCCGAACTCTTTAGCCATCTGAACCCATGCACGCCTACTCAGATCGTCCATTTCTTCCCACTTGTTGTAAGGCCACTCGCTTTGGAGAGGCAAACCGTTCCTCGGGTCATCGAAGTAATCATCATCTGGATTCATAGCTCCCACCACTTCCAGAACTTGCCACCGCTGATATAAGACCATATCCCGACCCACAGGTTCATATAGAGTATCATGCCGGGGCCTACAAGTAGAGCAAGCAGGACAAACTCTCCTGTTGTCACTTTGAGCTTCCTATGTGGAATTTCCCGCAGAAGTCACACTCGTATGCGTCATACTCACCGTGGAAGTCTATACCCATCTCACGAGCGGTGATATAGGCATCCTCCCATGTGTCGTATGCTTTCTTGGGTCCTCCGTCTGCACGGAAGTGTTCTCTAATCATCGTGTTCCCGCTTGAGTACATTTTGGTGGCCTTCCTAATGATTCCGCCCTGTGTGGTGGTGGTGGTGGCGTAACTTCTAGTTGGGTATGACAGTATATGCATTCTGCGTGCTGATCTGGTGCGCCACAAGTATGACAACGCATCACACGTCGATATGGCTCCGATATAGGACCAAACACTAGACGCTGGCCGTAACTACGGCCTTTCTTAATGCCCATCGAGAATCTCCTGCGTCTGATCTGCTAGTTCTTGTAGGTCTGGTAGTGGTCGTTTGAGAACCGTGTACTTCTCTTGAGAGAATGTCACTTCATAGCTGTCGATAACCCAGCCCTCTACCGTTAGCTCAGAGAGATAGTCTACGAATGAAACTGCCTTAGTTTGGAAGGCGTTACCCTCCGGTTTGCGCAGGTAGATCGTATGATCCTGACATACCAGCTTGTACTCATACGCTATCGTCATCGTCCTCGTCCGTGTCGAACTTGGCCGTCACTTCCAGTTCCTCGCCGTTATAGCTGAATACAAGATCGTAGTCGGCGTTCTCAAGGTAGTCAAGAACGTAGTCAAC
>ERZ869921.829-NODE-829-length-15235-cov-5.829842_pt1 | contig 15235 bp, 26 predicted proteins | sample MGYA00579310_ERZ869921 | MGnify/ENA primary metagenome ERZ869921 (study PRJEB32216, sample SAMN09231816) | wastewater metagenome | place: USA: Maryland | collected 2016-06-21 | study: EMG produced TPA metagenomics assembly of the PRJNA472060 data set (Reclaimed...
TCTCGCACCGACGCACCTGCTCGGCGAGGTCCATCACCATGCGGTGCAGCGCGGTCCGCGACTCGACGTCGGCGTCGGCCTCCGCACCACCCGCGGCGATCACCTCGGCGTCGAGGTCCGGCGCGAGCGCGGCCGCGAGCTGGGTGATGCGCGCGGCGTGGCGACGCATCAGCGCCCCGAGGGCCTCGCGCGTGGGGGCGACGTACACGACCTTGTGGGGCTCGTCGCTCACGACTCAGCTCCGCGGTCGAGGCGCCCGCGCACAGCCCCGGTGTCGCAGCGTGGCGCGGCGCCACGGCCCTCGAGGCGCAGCGCGAGCAGCGCGACGAGCGCGAACGCCGTCCCCGCGGCGAAGCGGTCATGCTCCGCGGCAGGGAGAAGCGCGAGCAGCGCGACGCCGAGGATGACGTCGGTCAGTCCATGCAGGAGGTTACGGAACCCGCGGCGCGGGGCGTGCGTAACTGAGTCCCGCATCACGACCCCGCCGCAGAGAGGTCGTCATCCGCAGCGCCGTCGGGCTTCGTGTCGAAGAGATCCTCGACCGTCGACCCCATCGCAGCGGCGATGCGCAGCGCAACGTCGGTGGTCGCGGAGCCGTTTCGCTCCGCGCGAGAAATCGTCGGCTGGGGGAGCCCCGCGAGCTTCGCGAGCTTCTCCTGGCTCCAGCCCCGGGTGACCCGGGCGGTTTTGAGGGGCGTCATCCAGCGCAGTCTAAACCAAAGCGTATGAAGTATGCAAGTGCGTATTGAGCGCACCCCTCCGGCGCTGCTGGCAATCCATGCGAAACCGTATGATCCTCACCCCATGAAGATCGCGGGCGAGCGGGTGCGCGAGCGCCGTCAGAAGCTCGGGCTGTCCCAAACGAAGGTGGGCGAGCTCGCCGGCATGTCTCAGGTGAACGTGTCGCGCGCCGAGCGCGGCGAGATCCAGCGCGGGCTCGAAGGCACCCTGGGGTCTCTGGCGCGGGCTCTCCAGTGCTCCGAGGCATACCTGCGCGGCGAGACCGATGACCCCGGGGAGGAACGCGACGCGCCCTCACCCGCAGGAGGCCCGAGCGGGACCTCCAACGGCGCGCGGCAGAACTGGGTGGCGCTGCGGGCCGCGGCGAAGGCTATCGACCCTACCTTGCCCGATTGGACGCTGGACCAGCTCGAGGCGTCGCCGTCGATGACGACGTACTCCATCCAGCCGACGCCGATGGCGGTGGTCGAGCTCGCGCGCGTGGTTCTCCGCCACGGTGCGCCGCCGCACTGAGAACAGAGCTCCAGCGGGCGCAAGTTCCTGCGGTCTTAGCCTGTCACGGGTCGGCTTGAAACAGCGGGGGGGTCTCCGTACCTTCGAGCCGATGTGGCAGGACGTCTTGGTGGAGATGACGCACGGGGGCCGACGGGTCGACCCGATGTTGCTCGAAGCCACCGCGGACCAGGCGCACGCTCTCGCGGGGCGACCGCGCGGCGTGGAGTTCGTCCGCTCCATCGAAGAGCTCGCCGCCGCCCACGGGATTCGGATCGCCTACGACCACGGCTTTCCGGTTGGGCACCGCGGGCTCGTGATCGGAGGCAAGATCGTGCTGGCCTGGGGGATGAAGGAGCCGATGCGAGTGGCAACGGGAGGGCACGAGTTCGCCCACATCCTCGAAACCCGCAACGGGTGGGACGGCCTGCACGGCGACACGTGGGCGCAGGCCCTGGCGCTGGCGTGGCCGCTCTCCGCGATCCGCGCGGGAGAAGGCCCCGTGCTCGCCTACCCCGCCGAGCTCATGGTCTACCGGGCACGGATGCCCGCGGCTCGGCGCCTCCTGCGCCTCCAGGGGCGGCTAGACGATTTCGTTTAGAAGGGCTTGCATCGTCTAAACGATTGCGTATGATGGGTTCTCAGACGGCGCCACCCACGGGCGCCGCGGAGGTGCCCGATGCTCACGTCCCGCTTCGCCGCCGCTCTCGACCGCTGGATCACCCGCGAGCCGCCCGCCGAGGAGCCCTGCTTCTGCGCCCGCTGCACCGACCGCACCGACCGGGCCGAGCCCGCGACGGCGGAGCAGGCCGCGCAGTCGGGGTTCCCGCAGATCGCCGAGGGTGAGCTGCTCTGCCCGACGTGCGCCGAGGTCCTCAGCGCCGACGCGGCGGACGCGGCGATGTCCGGCGCGCCCATGGCTGACCGCGGCGACGCCTGCGGCACGCTCTGCGACGAGTGCGGCCGACACATGGCCGACCCCCGCGGCCCGACCTGCACGGGCTGCCTCGCGTCGTGGTTCACGCCCGGCGTGACGGTGGCGCGCGACGTGAGCGAGGGCCCGCGTCCGGTGATCTTCGACGGCTTCGTGCTCGTCGCGAGGGCGGCGTGAGCGCGCGGGTCGTTTCGCTGCGCGAGCTGGTGCTGCGCGACGTGGCCGACAGCGCGGTGCGGTTCTTTCGCCTGTACTGCGTCGCACGCCTGCTGCGCGACGAGTCGGTGTCCGCCACGGACATGATCGCGGCGATCGCCGACATCGAGGCGCACGACGGCGGTGAGCACCACCTCGCCGGGGCGTGCGTCCGCGCCCTGCGTGCGCTCGCCGACAACACGGAGCGCGCCGATCACGCTGCCGTCGAGGAGCTGGCGGCGCACTGCGGTCTGACCGTCGAGACGTGGATGAAGGAGACCTGCCGCGAGCAGGGCGTTGTGCTGGCGCAGGTGGCAGCGTGAGCACCCCCGACCTCGACGCCCGCTGGCCCATCACGTCGCCCGCGTGGAGCATGGGTGTCTCGCCCGAGAGCATCGCCGCGCACTGGCGTGCGAACCTCTACGCCGTCGCCGCCGAGGCGTGTGTGCTGCGCACCGGCAGCCGCGACGCGCAGGCCTGCGCGGGGAGCGTGGTGTCCGCGCTCGCGTCGCACACGCCGCCCGAGCGCGAGCGGATCCGCGCCGTGCTCGTTGCCGAGGGCCTCGCGGGGCCGATCGTCGGCGCCCTGCTGGGGTGGGCGCTGCAGCAGCGTCGCGAAGAACTCACCCACGACGCGCTGTGCCGCGACCCGAACTGCTCGCGTCGCCGGGCCCGAGGTGCAGCGTGAGCGCGCGGGTCACCGAGGCGCAGCTCCAGATCGCCGAGCGTGCGTACGCCGAGGACCTCGTGCGCGACCACGGCTACGTCGGCGCTCTGCGCCTGGCGCTGCGGATCGTCGAGCGCGTGCTCTCGCGGATGACGCCGCCCGAGATGCGCGACCGCTGGGTCGAGGGGGCGCAGCGTCCCCTGGCGGACCTCGCGCTGCACGTCGAACGCCTCGACGACGCGGGCCACGTGGACCGCCCGCGACCGCGCGGGCCGAGGCCCCAGGCGTAGCCGACCGCGGGCCCCGGCCCTGCGGGGGCAGCTCGGACACGGGACTCCCCATCCCGCCCCCGAGCCGCCCCCGGAGCGCCGGACACGCGACTCCGAGGAGAACACCATGCCGCCGTCGAACAGCCAGAAGAGCCTCGCCACGCAGCCGCCCCCCGACGCGAACGCCGCCGCCAAGGTCATCGAGTCCCTGGTGGTCCGCGGGGATCTCTCGGGCCTCTCGCCTGTGCAGCGCGCGCAGCACTACATCCAGACGTGCGAGAGCCTCGGGCTCTCGCCCACCTCGCAGCCCTTCGCGTACCTGAGGCTCAACGGCAAGGAGATCCTCTACGCCACCCGCGGTGCCACGGATCAGCTCGCAGCGATCCACCGTCTCAACCGCGAGATCATCGACGGCCCGAAGGTCATCGACCTCGCGGGCACGAAGCTCGTCTACGCCGTGTGCCGCGCGACGCACCCCAACGGCCGCGTCGAGACCGCCGTGGCCACGGTGCCGCTGCAGGACCCGCAGAACGTGCTCATGAAGGCGGAGACGAAGTGCAAGCGCCGGGCGACGCTGTCGATCCTGGGCCTCGGGATGCTCGACGAGATGGAGCTGGAGACCATCCCGGCGAATGTGCAGCAGCCCGGTGGGGGCGTGGATCTCTCCCTCGCGCACCAGCCCGCGCAGCCGCCCGCGGTCGACGCCGTCGTCGAGACGCCCACCGAGGTCCCCGCGCAGCTCGCGGCGTTCTACGAGCGGATCAACAACATCGAACTCCCTGGCGAGGCCGTGGCGGTGTGGATGAAGCACCGCGCCGACCTCGCGCCGTTGCCCGCCGCCGACCGCGAGGCCGCGTGGCAGGCCCTCTGCCGCCGCACCGAGGAGGTGGGGAAGATGAAGAACGCCAAGGTATGGCTAAAGAAGGCAATTGCAGAGGAAGACGCGCGGCGCGGGCAGAGCCACGTCGACCCGGGCGCGGCATTAGAGGGGGCGGGTGACCCCCGTGCGGAGACCCCGCGCAGCGACGCCGACGACGCCGAGGTGGAGGCCGAGGAGTCGGCGCCGAGCTCGAGGGCGTACGCCACGTTCATCGACAAACTCTCCAGCGCGCAGAAGCTGGTGATGGTGTTCGACCTGTACGCCGCGCTGCTGACAGGTCTCCGCGAGGAAGGGAACGACCCGCAGGGCTTCATTGGCGGGCGCGACGGCGCCGTCGCGCAGGTCCGCGACCACATCGAGAAGCGCCTGCGCCACCGGCTGTCGAACGCCGAGGATCTGCAGGTGCTGCTCTCTCGCGCGCTCGCTGAGATCCTCGACGACCAGGTCGGGATTGAGCCGGGCCAGCAGGCGCTGCAGCAGGCCGCGGCGTGGTGGGTCAAGAACCGCGAGCGCGTGACCTCGCTGGAGCAGGCTCACCGCCAGGCGCCCTGGTACGCCCTCGTGAGGCGCTACAGCGGGTCGGGCGACGGCCCCTCGACGAAGGCCGCGGGGAAGGCGCTGGAGGCAGCAGTGAAGATCCTGTCCCCGCCGCCGACGGGGGGCGGCAACGGCACGCAGCGCGGCGGCGCGGCGAACGGGCAGGGCGGTGCGCGAGACGCTGCGCCGCAGGGCGAGGCGGCGCAGGCCTGCGGGGCGCTCGGGGAGTTCCGCGCGCACCTCGCGAAGATCCCCGACCGCGGCGCCGACCGGGGCGCAGCGCGCGCCGCGGGCGCCTACTGGAAGCGCCGCCAGGGCTTCGTGGACGAAGGCACGCACGCGGAGGCGCTGGGGTGCGTGATCGACGACCTCCACGCGCGGGGCGTGGGTGAGCCGCATCCGTGGCTCCAGGAGATCGGCGAGAAGAACGGCTACGTGCAGCGGCCGCGCAAGGTCGCGTGAGGACCACGATGGACAGCAGCAACACCGACATCACCACCGTGGTCCCGACCGACGACACCGCCGCCGAGCAGCTCGTGCGCGTCGCGCTGGGGCTCATCGATGAGAGCGCGACCAACCCCCGCAAGCGCTTCGACGCCGCGAAGCTCGCCGAGCTCGCCGACGACATCAAGGCGCACGGGCTCATCCAGCCCGTGATCGTGCGGCCGCGGGGCGACCGCTACGAGCTCGTGGTGGGCGCGCGGCGCTTCCGCGCGTCGTCCCTCGCGGGGAGCACCACGATCCTCGCCCGCGTGCGGGACTACTCCGACCGCGAGGTCTGCGAGGTGCAGCTCACCGAGAACGGCCAGCGCGACGACGTTCACCCCCTCGAAGAGGCCGACGCCTACGAGCACCTGCGTGCACAGGGGGCGGGCCTCGAGGAGCTGGCGGCGCGCACCGGCAAGAGCGTGAGCTACGTGCGCCACCGGCTGCAGTACTGCGCCCTCGGCGCCGAGGCGCGGGAGGCCTTCCTCGCGGGGCACCTCACGCCGGCGACCGCCTTTCTGGTGGCGCGGATCCCCGTCGCGTCCCTCCAGGTCGAGGCGGTGAAGGAGGTCACCGCCCCCGACTACAGCGGCGAGATCCCGACGCCACGACGCGCCGGAGAGATCATCCGAGGGCGCTTCATGCTCGCGCTCTCCGGCGCCCCCTTCGACCGCGGCGATGCTGCGCTCGTGCCCGCGGCGGGGCCCTGCACGACGTGTCCGAAGCGCACCGGCGCGCAGCCCGAGCTCTTCGCGGACGTGAAGAGCCAGGACACCTGCACGGACCCCGGGTGTTTCGCGGACAAGAAGGCCGCGCACTGGGCCGAGGTGAGCGCGAAGGCCCGTGCGAAGGGACATGCCGTGCTCTCCGAGAAGGAGACCAAGAAGGTCTTTCCGTACAACAGCAACCACCTCGCCCACAGCTGCGGGTACGTCGACATCGCGGAGAAGACCTGGGAGTTCGACAACAAGTCACCCAAGGCCGTGCTCGGCAAGGGCAACCTCCCTCCCATCACGGTGGCGCTCGATCCCAGCGGCTCGACCCGCGAGCTCGTGAAGGCCGACGACCTCAAGAAGGCGCTGAAGGCCGCGGGGGTCACCAAGACCCCGCCGATGGGGTCGAGCTCCAGCGACGAGCAGAAGAAGATCCGGGAGCGCCTCGCGCTGCAGCGCGCGACGCTGGACCGGGCGCTCGGGCAGATCGTGACCGCGGTGGAGGCGGTCGAGGGCGACAGCTCCACCCTCGCGCTGTGGCGGTTCGTGGCGACGTGCATCGTCGAGCGCGGGTGGGCGGACGACTGCGCGGTGGTGGCGAAGCGCCGGGGCCTCGAGGCCGGGGGGCGGAGCGGCGCCGGCGACGCGCTGGCGGAGATCGCCGGGGAGATGTCCGAGAGCGAGCTGCGCGGCCTGGTGGTCGAGGTCCTCTGCGCGCGCCCGCCGAACACGTTCACCACCGGGCACTCGCCGCGGCTCCAGGAGGCGTGCCAGCTCTACGGCATCGACCTGAAGGCCATCGAGCGCGAGGTCACCGCGGAGAAGAAGGCCAGCGCGAAGAAGCCTGCGGCCAAGCCCGCGGCGAAGAGCAGCTCGAAGCCCGGCGCGAAGGCCTCGAAGAAGAAGCCTGCGGCGAAGGCCTCGAAGAAGGGTGGCGCGAAGTGAGCGCACCCGTGGATGAGATCCGCCTCGCAAAGATCGAGGCGCGGGCGAACGCGGCGACGCCGGGGCCGTGGTCGCCGGAGATCCTCGGAGCCGTGCTCCGGTCAGACGGGCGGCAACTCGCGTCCGTGTCGGTGTGCGGGGATCCGCCGTCCACGCGAGACGCCAACGCCGCCTTCATCGCCCACGCCCGCGAGGATGTGCCCGCGCTCGTCGCTGAAGCGCGCTGCCTCACCGCCGAGGTCACCGAGGCCACCGCCCAGCGCGACGCCGCGCGCGAGGACCTCGCCGCCGTCGAGGAGTACCTCGCGGGCATCGTGCGGGTGTGGCAGCGCGCGTCCGACGAGGAACGACGCATGGCCGACGTGTTCGTGCCGGGCCTGCGCCGCGAGATCGAAGAGGCCCGCGACAGCCGCGAGGGTGCGTGGTGGGAGGTGTCCCGTGGCTGACGTGACCCCACGCGCACACATCACGCACGCCTGCGACGGGACGCTGGTGCTGGTCGACCCCGACGCGTCTGCGCTGTTCGAGGCGCTCGGCAAGGATGCGTGCAAGCGCCTGCTCGCGGCGAACGCGGAGCGGGTCGAGCACTTCGCCGAGCGCGCACGCGGGCGCGACGACGTGTGCTTCGTGCTGCTCGACGTCGACGACGCGCGCGGCGCTGCCCTCGCCGACGTGCTCATGCCGGGGCACGACTGGCAGCAGTACCGCGACCGCGGGGAGACGCCGATCGCGCGCGGGCTCGCGACCCTCGGCGGGATGGTCGGCGTGCTCGAGCAGATCCAGGAGGGGCTCGCATACGCCTGGATGTTCTGCGGCGATGACGACCTCCCCGTCGTGGTGATGACCGAAGGCGCGGTGCTGGTGACGCAACACCGGAGGGCGTCGTCGTGATCGCCGTCGCGAAAGACTGCCAGTGCGTTACGCACGAAGGCCCTTGCCGCTTCGCCGAGTACAAGCGCGACGAGCGCCACATCCTCGACACGCTGCGCGGCGGTGCGAAGAGCGGTGACTCGAACCTCGCCGCCCTGAAGCATTGGGCCGGGGGAGCGGGGCTCCAAAACCTCTCGCGATACATCGAGTGGTGGGCGTCGCTGGGCATCGATGCGTTCTGCTCGACGTGCTGCGGCGCTCACCGGATCGGAGATCCTCCCGAGGTCTGCCCGTGCGGGACGGAGTTCCCTGCGAGCACTAAGAGCGTTGACGAACTGCGTGCATGGGCGCGGTCGATGCAGTCTCCGGGAGCTGCACCGTGAGCCGCCACCACCGCCAGCTCTTGCGGCGCCTGCGCGCCGAGTGGGCCGTGCCCGATGACCGCCCGACGCTGCATCGCCGTGACGGGGAGTGGCACGTGGTGTTCGCGGCCGGGTTCTCGTTCACCTGTGCGGCGCGTCGCGCGACCGCGCTGCAGCTCGCCCTCATGGCGAACCGCGCCGTCGTGGCCTCGGTCGCGCGTCGGTGCCGCCATGGCTGACGTGACCTGCGGCGACTGCGGCGCGCCGATGGTGCTGCGCCGCAGTGCGATGGGGCCCTTCTGGGGCTGCACGCGCTGGCCTGCGTGCCCGGGGAAGCACGGCGCGCACCCCGACGGAAAGCCCAAGGGCGTGCCCGGGGACGCTGCGACGCGGGCCGCGAGGATCCGCGCGCACGAGGCCTTCGACCCGATCTGGAAGGGCGGCACCATGAGCCGCGGCGCCGCGTACCGCTGGCTCACCCAGGCGATGGGGGCGGCCCGGCACGTCCACATCGGAGAGCTCAGCGCCGAGGACTGCGAGCGCGTGGTGGTGCTCTGCGCGGAGCGCGCGGGAGGCGATCATGGGTGAGGTGGCCCTGGTGTTCCTCTCGGCAGAGCGGTGCGCGGCGTGGACACCCGCACGTCGGTGCTGCCCAACGTGAGCATGGTGCCGCAGCCCGCCGAGGTCCCGCCCGCGCCCGTGGCGGTGCCCGCGGGGGAGGAGCGCGAGCCCGAAGCGCCTGCGCCGCAGGGGGCGACGCGCACTGAGCACAACGGGCTCGCCGTGGGCGACGTCGCCCACCTCGATGACGAAGCGTTCCGCGTCACGGTCAGCGACGAGTACGGCTGGCAGGGCGAGACCGTCGAGACCTCGCGCAGTGGTCGGCCGCTCGCCACGGTGCACTGCGATTGGGACGACATCCAGCGCGTGGGGCCCCGCGCGTGGTACACGCGGCCGTCGCGCGAGAAGCTCCGCACGGTCACCGACGAGGGCGCGCCGGTGTCGAAGGGCGCAGCGAAGCCCGCGGCGAAGGCGGCGAAGGCTCCGAAGGCGCGGCCCGCGCGGCTCACGCCGGAGCCCGAGGCTGACGCGCTGGCGACCCCCGGGACGCAGGCCATCGTCTGGCAGCGCGCCGCGGGCGACCCGTGGGAGCTCGTGTGGTCCAGCAAGACGCACGGCGAGCTCACCGTGTCGCGTGCGTGGGAGCTCGCCTGCGAGGGGCACCGGGCGCGGCAGTATCACCGCAACGGGAGCTGCACGCGGGACAGCCGGGACGGTGCGAAGTGAGCGCGCCCATCGACGAGGCCCGCCTCGCGAGGATCGAGGAGTGGGCGAGCGATCACGCGACGCGCTGCCACGAGTGCGACGCCGTCGCTCGGGTGGTCATCCCCAGGACCACGCGCACCCTCTGCGCAGCGTGCGCGCCCAACGTGCCCGGGGCAGTGCTGCCCCTGGTGTCGGCCTATGCCACCGCCCTGGACCTCGTCGCCGAGGTGCGCCGCCTCACCGACGCGCTCGCGGCCCACGCGTGCCCCACCGACGCGCGCTGCACCACCACGCATCACCCCGGGTGTGCGTGCCACGAGGCGCGACACGCCTCGGCGCTGGAGATCGCCCGCAGGGAGGGCGCGGAGGGGATGCGGGCGGCTCTCATCGCCCGATTCAAGGCGCGCGTGGAGTACCTGCGCCCGTGGGCCGAGGCCGAAGCCGACGAGAACGGCTGCCACGCCGGGGCGTGGACCGAGGCGCTCAACGCCGTGCGGTTCACGCAAGAGATGGCCCTCCCCCTCGACGCGCCCGGGGGTGGGTCGTGAGCCGCGGGAAGTGCCTCGGCGCGTGCCCCGGCCGATGCGGGTCCACGGACCCGACGAGCCGCTACGGCTCACGCTCGCGTCGGCTCCGCGCCGCCATCGCCCGCACGATGAAGCGCAGCCGTCGCGGGCATGAGCAGCGCGCGGCGCGCCGCGACGGGGGCGCATGACCTCCGCGGCCCACGAGCTCCCGGCCCTGGTGACGGTCGACGACGCAGCGGCGTCGCTCGCGCTGCACCCGGACCAGATCCGGCGCCTCGTGCGTCCATAGGGTGCGGCGCCGCCGGACCCCGGAGGCCGTCGACCACGCCCGTCCCCCAGGACGGCGCCGCGACCGCAGGCTAGCACGCCCTGGGCGGATGCACGAAACGCCTGGAAACAAGCGGTGCGCGAGAAAAGCGACGGGCGAGGGAGGAAATCGACCGCGGGGGTGTCGCAGGGGCTTGCGCGTCGGATTCATCCGACCTAGTGTAAGGGAGTCAGCAGCGCACCGGACGCGCGGCGGACAGAAAGCCGAGACCACCATGACCAGCACCATCACCGCCGAGACCCTCGCCACCATCGCCCCCTCGCTCGACGCTGCCGCCCGCGAGCTCGCGCACAGCGACATGCCCGACGGCTCGCACGACGCGGCGGACTTCGCGGTCGCTTACGTCCGCGCCATCGCGGAGACCTGCGGCGCCCTCGCGGCGGACCAGTGCGCCAGCGGCGAGGAGTGGGCGCCCGCGGAGTGGCTCGACGGCGACTCCGACGCCGTGACCGAGGCCGCGGAGCTGATGGAGATCGACCTCGACGGCGCCGACTGGACCGCGCTGCGCCGGATCTACGAGGCGCCCACCGCGGCGGCTTTCGCGGCCTGCGGGCTCAGCGCCCGCTGACCCACCCGCGGGGCCCCGCGGGCCGTCTCCGGCTCTCCCGCGCGGAGGGTCGGTGACGGCGCACGACGCCGACGCAGCCGGATGGACCCCGGCAGATAGGACACGACCATGGCCCGCCCCTCACCGACCCTCGCCTCGGTCGTCGCCGACCTCGCGCGCCTCACCGCGGGAGAGCGCCCCGCGTGGGTGCCCGCCCCGCTGTGGCGCCGACTGCGCGCGGTGGCGCTGGACCTCGCCACCGCCGTGACGGCCACGCTCGCGCGAGAGGGCGTGGTGCGCGCGGCTGAGGCGCTCGGGGTCCACCGGGACACGCTGCACGCCTGGCGCGCGCCGGGGGGATGGCTGTGCACGACGGAGCCCCGCGAGGGGGAGTGACGGGAGGCGGGGGGAGTGTCGCCACCGCAGGACGCGGGGCGTGTGCGCCGGAAGGGCGCGGGGGAAGGTGTAAGCCGCGCTTACAGGTTCAGCGGCCGCGGCGCGCGCGGAGATCGCGGCGGTACGCCTCGGCCTCCTCGTCGGTCAGCGGCGGCGCCTCGGTCGGCGGCGGCAGGGCGATGCCGCGGGCTGCGAGGGCTGCGAGAAGCGGCGCCGCGTCGCCCGCGAGCGAGAGGCGGGTGCGCGTGTCGTCGTCCAGCCCGAGCACCCGCGCGACATCGGAAAGCGCGTCGGCGCGGGCTTCGGCGAGGTCTACGAGGCGGGCGAGGGCGTCGGGATCCACGGGGGCGACACTACCTCACCACCGCCCGCAGTGCGACCCGCGCGCATCCCGCGGGCGGTGCAGCCGGTGCAGCACGCCCACCGAGGGGCGCGGGCGGTGCCAGAGCAGCGCGAGGGTGAGCCAGAGGCGGCGCAGGCGGGTCACCAGACGCCCCCGTCGACGTGGCAGAGCGTGACGCGCGGCGCGTCGGAGATGGTGCGGCTGTCGCGGTCGTGCAGCACCTTGAAGTCCACCGAGCGATGGAACTCGCGGGTCAACGCGGCGCCCTGCTTCGCGCACTCGCGCGCCCACCGCTGCCAGATGCGCCCGGGCGTCGGCTCTCCCCACGCACGGAGGAAGTGCGTGATGTCGTCGCCGGGATCGCCGTAGGCCGCGACGAAAAGGTCCACGGGGAGCACCACGACGATGTCGAGGTCGCGAGGGTCGTCGCGCGTGACCGCGGACCCGACGAGGTAGACGGCGCACCCGTAGAAGCGCGCCGAGAGTCCGCGCGCGCGGACGCGCAGACGGTGGAAGAGGTCAGGGTCGACGCGCAGCAACGCAACGTCGAAGTCCTCGGCGGCGAAGCGCGTCAACACGGGACCAGCACTCCGTCACGGAGCCAGCCGTGCCACCCGCACCCGCGCGGCGCCTGGTGGTGGATCGACGGCGAGAGGGTGAGCCCCTCCGCGCGGCGCAGATCGCCCGCGGTGACGGTCCACGACGGGTGCCGCTCCACCGAGGAGCGCAGCGGGAGGTGCGTCTCGACGCCGCAGCCGGGGCAGCGGAAGGCGTAGCCGCACGGCTCGCCGGAGCCCTGCGAGGTGAGCACCATCGCGTCACCCGGCGCCGCGTCGGCGCAGTCGGTGTCCGCGACGATGCGCAGCGGTACGCGCCGCCCGGTGTCGACCGGGCCGATGCCACCGGGGCGGGTCACGCCACCGCCCGCGGGTCGATGCCAGCGGCCGCGAGCAGCGCCGCCTCGGTGCGGGGACCGTAGACGCCGTCGGGGGTGAGCCCCTCGGAGCCTCGGCGCGACGCCTGGAACCGCTGCACGGCACCCTCGCCCCAGAAGCCCAGGCGGTCGAGGGCGCAGAGGGCGACGAAGGCCCGGCGCCCATCGCGGTCGGCGCGCGTCGGGAGGGCCCAGAGCGCGCACAGCGGGTGCCGCACCGCGCTCGCCACGGTGTCGGCCACGGGCACGTGGTGGATCTGGTAGTAGGGCCGCCAGTCCACGTCGGTGAGGTCCTCGGGCGTGCCCTCGGGCGCGTCGGGGCGGATCCACCCGGCGCGCACCGCCGCGGCCCACGACGCGAGCGCCTTCGCCTCGCGCCGAGGCAACGCCCCGCGGTGGGCCATGAGGCCGTCGCCCGGGGCGGCGTAGACCTGGGGGAAGCTCGCCACGACGGGAGAGCCTGCCCCGAGCCACGCCTCCCAGACGTAGCCGCTGTGCAGCGACGGGTGGTCGTAGGCCGTGTGCCACTGCACGAGGCCGGGGAACTCTGCGACGACGGCGGCGAGGCCTTCGCGCACGAGACGCACGAGCAGGGCGCGCTCGCGGGTGTTCGGCGGGCGCTTCCAGCCCGCCTCGGCGTTCCACTTGATCGCCACGGCGCCGCACTCGACGGCGCGCCGCGCGAGCTCGACGAAGCGACCGACGCCCCACGCGACCGAGCGCGTGCCCTTCGCGACCTCGCGCGCGAGGCCGTCGATGCCGACGCCCACCACGAGCTGCACGCCGGGCAGCAGCCGCTGCAGCACGGGCGCGATGCGCCGCGGCTCCCAGGTGTGCAGCTGCACCGCGCGGGGCCGCGCGAAGAGCACGAGATCGTCGGAGATGTCCCACGCCGCGGAAATCCCGTCGGAGTGCCAGAGCGTGGGTAGCGGGCCGCGCGGGCTGAGCAGCACGCGCTGCACCGCGCCCTCCACCGCGTCGAGGGGCGTGGTCACGCCCACCCCACGCCGAGCTCGTCGAGGATCTCGTGGGCCGCGATCGCCGCGGTGATGGGCGGGATGGGGCCTTCGTCGAGCGACGCCCAGGCCGAGACGAGGAGCTCCCGGGCGAGGCCCTTCGCCGTGTCACCGAGGTGGTAGCTCCCGGCGAGCGTCGCGAGCACATCCTCGAGGGAGCGGCGCGCGCCCGTGAGGCGCCGCGAGACCGACTCCGTCACGACGTAGGCCTGCACCTCCTCCTCGGCGCGGCTGTGGTCGTCGGCGAGGTAAAACCACTGCGCGACGGGCCAGTGCCGCGCGACCACGTCGGCGTGGTGGCACTCGTGGGCGACGACGATGACCTGACCGTGCGGCGTCTCGCGCGCCTTCGCGCTGAGGGCGATGAGCGCCCTGGGGCGCAGGGGATTGGCGATCACGTCCTCGGGGTCGGGGATCGTGGTCGAGAACTCCGTGAGGAACGCCTCGGGCTTGGGGACCTTCGGCCCGAAGAGCCCGACGGCGCCGAGCGCGAGCGCGGCCGCGAGCATCGCGACGTTGCGCTCCTTCTGCACGACCTTCGCGTTGAAGCGCCCGGCCATGCGGTCGGTGAAGGCCTGCGCCTGGGTGGTGGAGAGCGGGACCATCAGAGACCTCCATCTACCGAGGCGTCGGCCCCGGCGTCGTTGAACGGGTTGGCGGGGATCGCGGCGGCCGTGCTCGGCCGGACGCAGGTGGTGCGGCCGTCGCGCAGCGCGCAGACCTGACCGACGCGGGCGCAGGGCACCGTGGCCCACGCGCGCCAGCGGTTGTGCACGTCGCAGTGCTGCGGGATGCCCTCGGGCGAGCAGCGCCAGGTGTCTCGGCCGACGTCGCAGTCCGCCGGCGGACGACACCCGCTCGCCAGCGCGCCGATGGCCGAGAGCACCAGCACGACGACGCACAGCGCGAGCAGCGCGCCCACACGCGCCGAGCCGCGCTGCCCGTTGGAGGGCGGCGTGGGAGTCGACGGCGGGGAGAAGATGCTCGGCAGCCCCGCACCGCGCACCGCGCGGTTGATCGCGCCGGGGAGGTTCGGCAGCACCTCCGCGATCACGTCCAGCGTGGTCCACACGGGACCCTTCGCGGCGCGGCCGGTGATCGCCTGGAACGCGGTCTTCACGACGGCGTAGATCGCGCCGGGGATCGAGAGCAGCGCGCCCGCGGCCACGACCGCGAGCTCGGGGTGGGCGACGGCCCACGAGGCAAGGTCTTTGAGGTTCATGACGGGTCCTTCGGTGCAGGGGGAGAGGGAGGGTCGCGACGCGCGGCGAGGCGCTCACCGAGGCGTCGCAAGGTCGGGTCGAGCACGCGCAGCAGCACGCCCACGAGGAGCGCGCTGAGGCCGCCGCCGACCCACGGCGGGATCTCGGCGAGGGCGTGCGCGACGTGGCCGAACGCGGTGAAGATCAGCAGCTCTGCGGGGAGCCAGCCCCAGCGGTGCTCGTCGCTCACGGCGCCGTCACCACGCGCACGGTGATCTCGAAGGTGATGACGAGGTTCCCCGAGCCCCCGAAGGTCTGGAACAGCGCGGCGAGCCCAAGGGCCCCCTCGGTGTCGCCCACGCTCAGCGCGCCCGACGCGTGCACGGGGAGTGCGGCGGTCGCCGGCGGGTACCACACGGTGGGGCGGGCACTCGCGGCGCCCGCGCCCGTGAGGAACGCGAAGTAGGTCTCGGTCGGTCGCCACGTCGCACGCAACCAGCGCCCCGCGGCGAAGATGTTGGTGCCCGTGTAGACCCCCACCGCACCGATGCCCGTGTTGAGGCCGCTCATCAGCGGCCCCGGGTA
>ERZ869921.830-NODE-830-length-15226-cov-7.933492_pt1 | contig 15226 bp, 28 predicted proteins | sample MGYA00579310_ERZ869921 | MGnify/ENA primary metagenome ERZ869921 (study PRJEB32216, sample SAMN09231816) | wastewater metagenome | place: USA: Maryland | collected 2016-06-21 | study: EMG produced TPA metagenomics assembly of the PRJNA472060 data set (Reclaimed...
CGAAATGGTCTCCGAAGCCGAAGGTCGCAGGTTCGAATCTTGCGTGGCGCGCAGGGTTTTTGGGTCACCGCCACCAACGGCGTAACCGACGCGGTCGGTGCGCAAGAATGTCTCGACGAGCGCGGCCGCGGTGGTCGCCGCGCCGGCTTGGCGCAGCACGTCGTCGGCCACGTGCGCGTAGCGTTCGGTCGTTTTGATCGACTTGTGGCCGAGCACCTTGCTCACGTCGACGAGCGCCCAGCGCGGGCCCCAGAAGCCGCACAGCAGCGACGTCGCGCACGTGTGCCGGGTCGCGTCGTACCACCGCAGATCGCGGGCGATGCCGGCCGCCCGCAGGTAGCCCCGCCACACCTCGTGCTCGTACTGCTGCACGCCCTTCAGGCTCGGCCGCGGGAGCCCGAGGCCGGAGCGCTTGCCGCCCCGCGGCCTGGGCCAGAACAGGCCGTGCGGGTTCTTCGGCGCGAACGACGGCAGCAGCTCGAGCCACCGCCGCGCCGCGCTCAGCGCGAGCCCGAACAGCGGCACGATGCGCGGGCGGTTCGTCTTCGTCTTCCGCACCCGCACCACCGTGGCGTCGCCGGCGACGTCGACGTCGACGAGCTGCAGCCGCTTGAGCTCGCTCGGGCGCAGCCCGGTGCCCATCGCGAACGCGATCCAGAGCCGCGCCTCTTCCGTGATGTCGAGGCACGTGAGGAGGCTCGTTTGCTCGGCCGCACGGAGGAAGTCCCACGGCTCGTCGAGCAGCTCGTCGGGCGCCGGCAGCTCGATGTCCCGCGTGCACGGGTTGGCCTCGATCAGCCCGTCTTTCAGGGCGTAGCGGAACACACTGCGAGCGAGGCGCAGGATCTTCTTGATGGTCTCGTGCGCCAGCGACCGCGCCCCCCGCTTGTCCGCCGCCGGGGTCTCGGCCAGCGAGTCGACCCACCGCTGGATTGCGAGGGTGAGCACCGTCCCCATCGGCTGCGCGGCAAACGGCGCCGGCCGGAGGTGGACCTTGTACCGGTTGCGCTCCTGGGCGGCTTGCTTGTCCCGGGTGCGCAGCGCACGAAGCCGGAAATACCTGTCTTCGAAGGTCAGGATGGAGGTCTGATGCGCGGGCGCCGCGCGCCCCGCCGCGAGCAGGTCCGTCGCCCCGCGCAGAATCGCCTCCGCCTCCTCGAGCTCGCGGTACGTGCCGAGCGACTCGCGCCGCTTGTCGGGGTGCGTGATCCGCACCCAGTGCCGGCCGCTCGGCGTCTTGGTGATCGAGCCCTGGTGATTCGCGCGTTTCATCGACTGGCACCCCTCGGTTGCCGCACCACGTAGCCTCTTCCCTCGAGCACTCGCGTCGCCTTTGCCCGGTCCAGGTCCGACACCGGCGCCTCGGGAGGAACGTACCCCGGGCGCCGCCGCTTCGGGACGTCGTTTGCCGGCGCTGCCAGGTCCGGCGCCGCCGGCGCCGCCGCGGCCTCGGGCCCGACGAGCTCGTCGGCCAGCTCCCGCTCCAGGCCGGCGAGCTCGGCGGCGACCGCCGCGCGCCTCCGGAGGAGCCTTGCCACGCGCACCGGGTTCATTGCCCCGTCCCTCCCCTCGCCGGCAGCTCCCGCACCACCGGCATTCCCAGCTCGAGCTGGGCGGCGGTGCGGGCCGCGTGGCCGTGCATCGGCGAGGCCGGGCCGGGGCGGCGGTGGCGGACCGGCGCCGGCCCCTCCTCGAAGATGGCGTCGACGACGCGCCGCAGGCCGATGGCGGACCCCGGCGCGGGCTCGGCAGGGCTCGCCGCCGGCGGCTTCGCGACCTCGGCCTTCGGCCCTTCCGGAGGCTTCGCCGCCTTCTTCGCCTCCGGAGCGGGCCGGGCCTCCTGAGCCTTGGCTTCGGCGTGCAAGGCGACGGCGTTGAGGTCGCGCACCATGCGCTCGACGACGGCGCGCGCGTCGAGCGCGGCGTGGCGTTGTTCGAGCGAACGACCGCGAAGGTTGTGCTCCTCGAGCCTGTACGTGTCGAGCGTGAGGCCCGAGCGGAACAGGTCGAGACTCTCCAGGAACCGCCGCGCATCGGTCGGCGATACCTCGTGCAGCGCCTTCCACACCTGCAGCAGCTCGCGCTCGAGGGTGCTCTGCCGGCTCATGACAGTTCCCCTGCCTCGAACACCGGCGCGGCGAGCTCGACGGCGACCTCATCGTGGCTCACCACGAGCACGGGCACCGCGTCGGTTTGGGAGAGCACCGTCGTCAGCGCGCCGGAGAAGTTCTCACGATCTGCGTCGATGGTGGACACTGCGATCGCCATCGTCAGGCGCCCGGCGAGCGCCTCGCGCGAGCACACCGTGATCACGCGGCGCGTGCCGTACTCCATGACCAGCACCCCCAGCGCAGTCCAGTGCTCGCGCCGCCGGTCGAGCTCGCGCTGGACCTCGACGCGGCGCTCCGCCACCCGTTCGGGGGCCAGGATTCCCGCGCTCACGATGCCCTCGCGCTCTCGAGGGCGACTTCGTCCACGCCGATCACCAGCACCGGCACTGCTGCCTCTGTCAGCACCGCTTTCCGGATCTGAATGAGGTTCTCCAGATCCTCGGGGTCAGACGCCTCGTCGATCGCGACGGATACCCGGAACGCGATAGCCTCCCGCTCCGTGATGGTGATGGTGCGGCAATGGCGGAACTCGCAGACGACCACGGCCAGCCCTGTCCAGGGCGACTTCGCTTGCTGGTCCAGCACCCGCCTCACCTCGAGCTGGCGCTGGTCCACCAGATTGGGCGCCAGGATTCCGGTGGTCATTGGCACCTCCGGGGGGCCTTGCGGCGGCGGTCCCGGCGGTCGCGGATGGCCGCCCACCACGTCACCACGCGCCGTTTCACCGGCATGACCTCGGCGCGCGAGGCGCACTTGCAGGCCTCGCAGCCGCACGCGCAGAACCCGCCCCGCAGCTTCTTGCAATCGCCCTCGCCGCAGTGGCCGCCGGCGGACTCGTAGAGGGGTTCCGCGAGCGCCTTGGTCGACACGCGCCGACCCCAGTTTCGGTTCTGCGTCCACGTGAAGGTCATTGCTTGCTCGCCTCCTGCATGACGGCGGGGAACGACACGGCGCGCCCTCCGACCGAGGTGGTGGTCACCGTCGCCGTCGCCCCACCCTCGGTGAGTGCCGCCGGTTCTGCCGCTGCTGCGACGAATGCCCCGCGGAGGTCGAGGAGCTTGCCGAACTCGCGCTCGTACTGCGCCGTGTGATTGCGGCTCTTCACCGACGTCTCCTTGCCGAGCAGGACGAAGGCTTTCTTGACGGCCTCCTTGTCGGTGCCGCACCGCCGCACGGCGGCCTCGAGGACCAACCCCTTGAAGCCCTCGACGAGGTCCAGGTCGAGCCCGCCCCGCCGCACGGCCTCGTCGACGAAGGCCTCCGCCGCCCGCTCCAGGCTCGGGAGAACCCCCGCGCCGTCGTACACGTCCCGCAGTCGCTCGCTCTCCACGGAAATCTGCGCCGCCAGAATGCCCAGTTGCTCGAACGTGCTCATCTCGATCTCCCTCTGGCCGGCTCTCCCGCCGCGCCCGTGTCGCCCGTGCCGCTCGCCTCGCTCGTTCCCCAGCTCGTTGCCGCTCTCGACCTCGCCGACGCCGGCGGCGCACGCACCGCCGGGCGGCCGAGCTGGCGCAGCGCGCGCGCGGCGACCTCCGGCGCCGTCTGGTACGGGCGGTCGTCGAGCCACGTCTCCAGCGCGCGCCCCTCCCTGTCGCGCACGAACACGCACAAGCCCAATGTCACCGTCACCGCGATGTCGTCGTACCCCGCGCGCTCGCTGCGCACGGCCGCTTCGATCTCCCCGCGTCGCTCGTCGGGGGTCGGACCGCCCTCGAACGTCCGGAGCAGGTAGAGCCCGAGCGCGGCCAGGCCGAGCAGAATCACCACCAGAATGACCACCTCGAACATGTCAGTGCTCCACCGAGGTCGGGGCCGCGGCGGTGTTGAGCTCCGAGGCGATCTCCCTGAGCAGAGCCCACAGGATGCGGAGCTGGCCCGCCCCGATGAAGGCCAGCGCGCGCGCCGTCAGCGCGTTCATCGGCCCGTAGAGCGGGTCGGCCGCCGCCGCGGTCTCGAGCGCCGTACGCGCTTTTGCGCAGGCCGCCTCCATGCTGGCCACCGCTCCCGCGAATGTGCCGTCCTCGTCGCGCTCGCCGTCGAAGTTTCGCCACATGTCCACGAACGAGGTCTGTTCATTGCAGAGCTCGAAGACCGCGCGGGCGGCATCCAGGTAGAGCCCCACCACTGGTGGATTCGTATGCATCGCTGTTCTCCTTTTCAAAGGTCGTTTGCAGTGAGTCGCCGCCTGGCGAGGTATCGCCGGACGGCTTCGGAAAAGCGTGCGCGCGCCAGGTGGAGGCGCGTGTATCCGGTGTTCACCGGAATCCCGAGGTCCCGGGCGACGTCGGCCATGGGCTCCTCGTCAATCTCGCAGCGGACGAACAGCGGCCGGAACAGCTCCGGCAGCTCGTCGATGCAGGCGTGCACCGCCTGCTTGCGCTCGGCTGCCTGCCAGTCGAGCTCGGGGCTCTGCTGGCACGGCTCGTCGGTCTGCTCATCGGCCCGGGACTTCAAGGCTCCGCGCTCGTGCTCCCGGCGGGAGATCCACCGGAAGACCACGTGCCGGGTGATGCCGGCCAGCAAGGCGCGCGGCTCGAGCACGGAGTCTCGGCTGCGGTAGGCTTGGATGAGGACCTCCTGCACCACGTCCTCGCGCTCGTGAGCGGGGGAGACGCCGAGCCTGGCCACGAGCGTCCGGACGTAGGCCACGTGGCGTGGGACGATCTCCTCGAGCGCCGGCAGAGGCACCTGCCTGCGGCCGCTGGGCGGCGCCGCCTCGGGCTGGTCGGCCGGTGTGCTGGCCCGCATCGCCGCGGCCTTCGATCGAGCGCTCATCGTGTGCTCCTCCCCGCCTCGCGGGCGAACACCTCGCGCACGATGGCGAGACCCGGCGAGCGGGCTTCGTACGTGTCAGCGAGGTGGGTCAGCGCGCCGGGCGTCATCGATACGCATGAGTATCAACATGACTTCTACACGTGTCAAGCCCGACGCGTCAAAGTCTCCGCACGCCCGCTGCGATCACCGTTTTACGCCGCGACGGTCGAGGCGAGATGATGCGAGCTCGAGACCCACGCGCCGGGCCTCGCGCCGCAAGCCGTCGAGGTAGTCCTGCCAAACATCTTCGGGCAGGTCTGCCTCGCCGATGAGCTCGCGGATTAGCATCGCCTGAGCAACGAGCGGAGCCGGATAGGTCCCGACCGGCAGGCGATCCAGCAGGGCCCGCAGATTGGCTGGCGCGATCGCTGGAGTGTCATCGGGTGACCCCTCGCCCGTCGCGAGCCACAGGAAGCTGACCCCGGCCGCTCTCGCCAGAGCGACGACCGTCGCGACGCCCGCTTCGATCGGCTTCCCCTGTCGCTCGCGGAACTGAAACGTCGCGATGTACGTGCGCGGCAGCTTCGCCTTGACCGCCCAGGCGCTCCCGCTCGGAACTCGACCAGAGTCCAAGACCCACTGAATTCTGTCGGCGATCGAAGCCATCCAGGCGGGTGCTGTATCGGCATATGCGTTCGCCGGCTTGACTTCTACGCGTAGCGACCGATACGGTTATGTGCCATGCCGAGCGCGCTGAGAATCCCCGACAGCCCGGAGCACACGATCGCGACCCGCGTCCAGAAGCTCCGCAAGTGCACCGGGCGGAATCAGAGCGAGATCTCGCGCGTCTGCGGGTTCCCGCGGCCCTACATCGGCCTGATCGAGAGCAGTACCCGGCTTGAAATTGGGCTGTCCAAGTTGGTGGCTCTTGCTCTGACCTTCGGCGTGTCGCTCGACTGGCTCGTGTTCGGCGATGGCGATGAGCCTGCCGCCGTCGAGGTGTGCTCGGCCGTCGAGCGTGCACGGCTCAATCCGAAGATGGTCGAGACCGCGCTCGCCAACGTGCTCGGTTCGAAGCACCGACGCATCCGCACCCGCGCCCGCCGAGCTCGCGCGAAGGCCTCGCCCGCGCGCCCGCTCCCCGCTGGCCCATCCCTCGCCCGCACCTCCGCCTCCCCGGAGGCGCGCACATGACCCGCTCCCCCGGCTACGGCTCTCTGCCCTCGCCGCGCTCCACCCGCTCGGTCGCCGCGAGCGCGCGGAAGGTCGCCTCGTGCTTGGCGAGCACGTGCTCGCTCGCGCGAATGAACTCGAGGCGCTTCTCCAGCGCGGCGACCACGGCGCGCGCCTTGTCGAGGGCGGCGAGGCACTCGGCTTCGGTCCAGGGCAGCTCCCGCGACGTCCCTGGTTCAGTGCGCAGACGCGCGACGAGCCAGTCGATCTCTTCCTGGTTCACGCCGCGCTCGCGAGCAGCGGCGAGGCGCTTGCTCGCCCCGACCGCGGCGCGCTCCGGCCCGGTCAGGGGGCGCCTCGGCGCGCGCGCGCTCACCAGCGACTCCCCGGCGAGCGCCACCCCGAGCCTCCGGTTTGCGGAACGGCACGGGCGAACATGCGCTGCACGTGCAGCACACCCGAGTCGACGTCGAGCAGCAGGTATGCAACCGCGCCCGGTACGACGAGCATCAAGCGCCGTGGGTCGAGCGGCGACACGCGCTCAACCTGTCCGCGGTTCGTCTCGGCGAGCCGCGTCACCGCGGCGCACAGCCGCGCGGCGACCTGCCACGGGATGTGCTGAACATCCCGGATCGCGACCGGTCCCCACACGAGCGTCCAGCTCATTCTCCGGAGGACAGCCGGCGCTTTTCGATCGCGGCCAGGATCTCCTCGGTCGTGTGACCGCGGCGGCCGACGCGGATGTCCTCCTCGGCCTGCTCGAAGATGGCGCGCTCCTCCTCGGTCTCGGGCTCGGCTCTCAGGGGGAACCCGAGAAGGATGGCCAGTCGTTCGGCGGCGGCGGTCTGGTCGCGTGCGGGGTCGCCCATGGGATGGATCCTAGCGTGTCCCGGGGCGCTTTCTGCTGCCAACAAAAATCAAATGGCCCGCCGGCGACTTCACCGCCGGCGGGCAGTCCCGAAACCTGTTGAGAGGCCCGGAACCCCATGACCATCGAGCAAACGTCGACGAAAGACAAGTCCCCCAGGCACCGCGGCGCGCATGCGACCGCGGCCGCGAGCGCTGACGGACCGCCGCCCGTCCTCGCCCCCGAGCAGGCCGGCGCGGTCGCCGAGGTGCACGACACGCGCGACATCGAGGCCGACCGGATCACGCCGTGCGGTCTGAACGTGCCGCACCGCGAGCCCGACGCGGAGCTCGTCGAGAGCATCAAGGACCGCGGCAACATCGAGCCGGTCATCGTCCGGCCGATCCCCGCGGCCACGGTCACCGAGGCGGACGGGCGCCGGCGCGAGGTGGAGTTCGAGCTGGTGATCGGCGAGCGCCGGTGGAAGGCGACGCGCATCGCGGGGCGCAAGTTCATCTACGCCGAGGTGCGCATCCTCACCGACCAAGAGGCGCTCGAGCTGCAGTACGAGGAGAACGTCCAGCGGCAACAGCTCTCGCCGCTGCAAGAGGCCTACGCCTTCGACGCCTTCCGGGTGCGGTTCAACCGCACGGCGGCCGAGATCGCGACCCGGGTGCACAAGAGCGAGCGGTACGTGACCCAGCGGTTGACGCTGCTCGCGCTGCCGGGGCCGGCGCAGGAGGCGCTCGAGCGCGGTTCGATCGCCCTCGGGACCGCGCTCGAAATCGCGTGCCTCGGTGAAGCCGATCGCGCGACCGCGTTCGAGATGGTCTCGCGGCGCGACGGAACGGCGCTGTCGGTGGCCACCGCGCGCGACATCATCACGACCAAGTTCTACCTGCGCATCCACGCCGCGAAGTTCGACGTCGCCGACGCGCAGCTCGTGCCCGAGGCCGGGGCGTGTACGACGTGCCCGAAGCGCACGGGCAACCAGCTCGCGCTGGCGATCGATGGTCTCGACACCGACGACCGGTGCGCCGACCGGCCGTGCTGGGACAAGAAGAGCAACGCGGTGTGGAACCAGCGGAAGGCCGCGGCCGAGGCGGCCGGGGTGCGCGTGCTCGACGTCCAGGCCGAGGGCAAGGAGGGCGACAAGGCGCGCGGCGTCGCGCGGGCACCGTGGAAGGCGGGGCTGGTGAACCTCGACGCGCCGTGCCGGGAGGTGCCGGACGCGGCCGAGCTCGCGTTCGAGGCGGCCGACGAGGCGCTGGATGCGGCCGAGAGGAGCGGCGACGAGGCGGCGATCGAGGCCGCCGAGAAGGTGTTCCAGGAGGCCGAGAAGGCGACCACGGGCGCGCGGGCGCCGACGTGGCGCGAGCTGCTCGGCGACGCGGCGAAGCCGGCGGCGCTGGTGCGTGATGTCGGCTTCACGGGGAACGTCGAGGTCCTCGAGCTGGTCGACGAGAGGGCCGCGCTCGAGGTGCTGGCGCAGGCCGGGCACAAGCTCGACCCGGAGACGGTCAAGAGGCTCGCGGAGCCGGCCAAGGCGCGCGCGACGCTGGACGCGGCGGCCGGGGACGAGGCGTCGACGGAGCCGGCGGCGTGGGACATCGAGGCGCGCGCGCGGCTGCTGCTGCAAGGGCGGCTCACCGAGCTGCTCGTCGGGATCGCCGAGAAGACACCGCCGCGGCCGGGCCTGGGGTTCTGGCGGGGGCTCATCCTGGGGGCGCTCAAGGTGGGCGGCTACGGCTGCGAGGAGGGGCTGGAGGACCTGGTCAAGCGGCATGGGTGGGCGTTCGATCCCATGGAGCAGGAGCCGGGGGACGTGATCCGGGGCAAGCTCGCGGAGCTCACCGAGGCGAAGCTCAAGGGCCTGCTCGTCGAGGTGATGTGCGCCGAGCCGACGACGGCCGACGACCTGGCGAAGCACTTCGAGATCGACGCGAAGCCGTTGAAGGCCGCGGCGACGAAGCAGGCGAAGACCGCGCTGCGCGCCGAAGCGGCGGCGAAGAAGGCGGCGCCGGCGAGCAAGAAGAAGCGCGGGGCGCGGGCGGCGGCGACCGAGACCGAGGGGGCGACGTCGTGACGGCCGCGCAGATGGCGGCGGTGGCGGCGGTGGCGACGCCCGAGACCCCCGAGGAGCGGGTGGTGCGGGTGCGCGCGGCGCTCGAGCGGTGGGGGATTCTCGGGGTCGTGGCCGAGGTGGCGCTGGCGCACGAGGTCGCGCTCGACGAGCTGCTCGGCCGCACCCGCATCGCGACGGTGGTGCGGGCGCGGCACGCGGCGTGGAGCCGGCTCTACCGGGAGCTGTTCTGGTCGGGGCCGCAGCTCGCGAGCGTGTTCGCCGTCGACGACAGCTCGGTGTCCAAGGCCCTGGTGCGGCTCGCCGCGGCGGAGGTGTCCGATGCGACCGCAGCGGCGTAGCGGCGTGGCTCGGAAGCGCGGCCGCGCGGCCCGGAGGTGCTCATGAGCGCCGCGGCCGACGAGCTGCTCGGGCTGCTGCCCGAGGACGGGCGGCGCGTGCCGTTCGACATCGCCATGATGCGCGCCCGCGACGAGCTCGGCCTCGACGAGTTCGCCCGCGGTGCCGCCGCGGCCTCGCTGTGCACGTCGCAGCGGGCGGTGGTGGAGAGAGTCGGGGGCTACTGGTTCATCCGGCGCGTGTGCGCGTCGGAGGCCTTTCCGCTGCGGGCGCGGCCGGTGTCGCGAGCGCCGTGGTGCGCGCGAAGGGCGGTGCCGGAGTCGCGAGTGCCCTGGCGCGCACGAAGGGCGGTGCCGGCGTGAGGCGCGCGAGCTGTCGGCCGTGCGCGCGGTCCGGTGGGTCCAGCCCCGTGCTCACGGAGGCGGACCCATGTCCGCCGCCATAACGTCGACATCCCCTGCTCGCGTCCGGGTCGTGGTGCACGAACGGCGGGCCGTCGCCGAGCTGCTCGCCGGTGGTGACCTCGAGGCCACCGCCGGCGACCTGGTCGACGACGAGCTGCGCGCCGTCGCGCGGGCCGTGCTCGCGCTGCGCGCGTGGCGCGAGGCGCCGGACGAGCGTGTGGGCGCGCTCGTCGGGGCTCAGGGGTTGTCGGTGGAGGCGCGGGAGATTGAGTCGTTGAGGCGCGAGGGTGGGATGTTGCGGAGGGCCGCCTGATCTCGGTGAAGCATCAGATAGCCGCGATGGCGACGGCCGCGGCGTTGAGCGCCGCGGCCGCCGCCGGCGTGCAGCTCACCGGGCACGCGCTCCAGCTCGCGATCCTCGAGCTGGACGTGCCGCGGCACATGAAGCACACGCTGACGGCGATCGCCGCGCACCAGAACGACGAAGCGCTCAAGGCGAACCCGTCGTACGACCGCCTGGCCAAGGGCTGCGGGGTGGTGCGGCGCACGGCGTTCGAGCGGGTGGACTTGTGCACGCGGTTGACGCTCGAGGCGAACGGCGTGGTCCTCGTGAAGGAGGCCCGGTGGGCCAGCGACATGCGCCCGCCCTCGGACAAGTCGAGGGCGAACGTCTACCGGATGTACTGGTCCCCGGAGATCGCCGCGCGGGTCGGGTGGAAGTTGCAGTTGCAGAGTCTGGATAGCCGACCGGCCGGCGGCATCCTGCGGCACGAGGCGGACGGAGCTGGAGCGGCGGGATCTGCTCCGAACTACTGGCCGCCGTCGTCGTCGGGGCCGGACATGGTCTGCAACGCGCCGGGCAGCCCCGACACGGGCCCGGCGGGGGCGGCGACGGGCAAGGACACACCGAGCAAGGAAACCTCGGTGTCGAGCCCGCCGCCGCCCCAAGGGGCGACTTTGGTCGAGGGGCCACGTGGGGTGCCCGCGGTCATTGAAACGCCCGTGCTGCCGCCCTCGTGCTTCGAGAGCGAGGAGGCACGGCAGGTGCGCGAGGCCTTGCTCGCGCAGCCCGAGACGCGCGACCTGGCGGACCTGGCGGCCAAGTGGCTCGGGCTCGGCCGCGGCGCTGGCAAGACGGTCGCGCACATCCTCGAGGACCTCGCGGACCTCGCGAAGAAGAGCGAGGCGAGCGAGCCGCGCCCGGTGCGGCGCAGTCGCGGTGTCTCGTTCCTTCTGGCCGAGAAGAAGGAGAAGAAGAAGCCCGCGCCCTCGGTGGACCACCGCGCGCTCGCCCAGAAGGAGCACGTCGAGAAGACGGCGCGCAATCGCGTGGACGCCATCACCGCGCGCCAGGCCATCGAGCTCGGGCTCGCCCTGCCGGTCGCGCCGCGGCCGGGGCCGTCGTCGTCGAAGGCGGATCTCGCGGCCGCGAAGCAGAAGCAGCGGGCAGACCTGGCATTCCTCGCCTGGCAGGAAGCCGCGGAGGCCGAGAAGAAGCCGCCGTAGGCGGCCTCGCCGCCCCTATCCCTCCAATCGACCCCATCACGAAGGGCCTGAGACAGGTACGTCTCGGGCCCTTTGCTTTTGTCCTGAAACCCCTTTCGCACCCCTGATTTCGACGCTCGGAGGGCCGCCGAGCACGCCAATCGATCTACACCCGGGAGATGGGTGATCCGGGGTTCCTGGTGGGCAGTTTCCCTACCGCGTCAACTGAACGGAGGTGGGTGATCCCCGCCGGAAAGGAACAGGATCTACTAATGCTAAAGACTAGAGAGCCGAGATCGCCGGGGCTTTCGCTGGTCCCCGCCCTGCGGGCGCTCACTCGGTTCAATGAAACTCCGGTCCGGCCCAGAGGGAGAGGTCAGGAGGGGAAGAGCGAAGCGAGCGCCGCTACTGTGCGCTTCAATGCGCAGTAGGCGAAGCCGGATTCGCAGGTGATCGGACGTAGAATGTCAGTGGACCGCAGGGGCTATTCGGGGGCAGATGCCGTAGTCTTCAAAGAATAAATGCCCGTGCGAGTTTCGGCGCGAAGGGACGGCGAATGCAGGGGTCGCGGCGGTAACGGCGCGCGCGGGCGGGGCGCTGCATTCGCCAAATTCGCCAAATTCGCCAATGACGGGGGGATCTCCTATGTGGGAAGACGACCTTGGACCGCCGACGATGAGCTCGATGTGCGCTGGTACGTCTGGGACGCACCAGGGCTCGCGGCCGGCATCCGGTCGAACTTCGCGGTGCAGCTCGAAGCCTTGAGACTCGGGCTCACGCACGTGGAGAGCGCGTGCACCGACCCGGAGGACGCGATGATTGCCCGGCTCGAGCATTCGAATCGCGCCGAGCGGGTTGGCGCGGTGCTGCGGGGAATGGCCACGGTCGACCGCGACGTGCTGCTCGCGGCCTTCGGGTGCGACCCCATCCCGCCCGACGCGCGGGCCCGGTTCGGCCTAGAGCTGGCGGCGGTGGCGCTGCTCGTAGCGCCGGCGATGCGGCCGCTGTTCGGCCTGCGGGGCCGGAGCGCTGGCCACGACGTCGAGATCGCAAAGGCCCGGGCCAGGGCCGAGAAGGCGCTGATGGCGGCGAAAGACTCGTACGCGGAGCGGCGATCGTGAAGGTCCAGGCGACCTACACGCTCGGCGAGGTGGCGAAGCTGCTGGGTCGCCCCCACCAGACGATCTCGCACTGGGCCAAGACGGGCCTGCTGCTCACGGTGAAGCTGGGCAAGCGGCCTGTGGTGCCGCTCGCGGCGCTCCAGGCGCACGGGCTGATCTGGGAGTCGATCAAGCTCGCCGAGACGCTCAACGCGGCCCTGGCGAAGTAGCCGGAGGGAGAAACCATGGGCGTCGCGAGGTCGCGGCGCTCGCGGTGCCGTCGACGTCGACGGGCTCGTCGCCAGCGACGTGTCCGGATGGCGCGGCTCTGCGAGCTCCGTGTGGTGCGGATGCTGTCGCGGTGTGACGTGGCCGCGCGGGCGGCCGAGATCCGATGAAAGGGCGAACGACGGTGAACGACGACGACGAGCGCCCGACCGACCACCCCGAGGGGGCGGCGCTCGCGACGATAGGTCGTGAGAATGCACATTCTCATCACCTGATGAGGAACCTCATCACCGGGTGAGGACGAGGGCGAGGAGCTCGCCGGCGACGTGTCCGGATGGCGCGGCTGCGCCTGCTCGGCAGTGACCAGAGAAGCGCGAACAAGACCGTTCGCGCTTGAACAAGCGCGAATGCGATCGCGAAGAGGGCGAACGACGGTGAACGAAGAGCGCGAACGTGCGAACAAGAAGCGCGAACGCGCAAACGACCCCGCCGGCCTGGTTCCGGCCTGGGGTTACATCCGCGTTTCCACCGCGGCGCAGGCCTCCGAGGGCCACGGCCTCGACGTCCAGCGCGAAAAAATCTCCCAGTGGTGCCAGTTCAACGGGCTCGAGCTCGAGCTCGTGCACGAGGACGCCGGCATCACCGGCGCCCACACCGAGCGGCCGGGCTTCCGCGCGGCGGTGCGCGACGTGCTCGCCGCCGCGGCGGCGACGGGCCGGGCCGCGATCGTCGTCTACAAGCTGGACCGGCTCGGGCGTTCGGCGCTCGACGTGCTCGAGACCATCGCCGTGCTCCTCGACGCCGGCGTGCGCGTCGTCTCGACGAGCGACGGGGTCGACAGCGGCTCGGGCATGGGCGCCGCGACGCTGCGGCTGCTGGTGACCATCCACGCCACCTTCGCCGAGCTGGACCGCGAGAACATCCGCGCGCGCCTGATCGACGGGCGGCGCCGCGCGAGCGGCGAAAACCGGGTCTACGCGAGCGAGCCGGCCTACGGGCGCCGAGTCGCCGTCGACGGCGAGGTCCTGGTCGAGGACGAGGGCGAGAAGGCGGCCATCGAGCGCGCCCGCGCGCTGCGCGGCGAGGGCAAGTCGTTCGCGGCGATCGCGGCGGCCTTGCTCGCCGAAGGCCTGCGCCCGCGCCGCGGCGCGAAGTGGAGCACGGCGGTCGTGCACCAGCTCGTGACGGGCGAGCGCGCCCCGCGACGGCGGAAGAAGGGCGGGCGCATCGAGCGCGCCCGCGCGGAGCTGCTCGGCACTCCGTGAAAACGGGTTCCTGCAACGCGAGGAAAGGGAGACACCGACGATGACGCTCAAGCAAGCCGCGGCGCTGTTCAAGCGCATGAAAAGGCCCAGGACAAGACCGCACCGCAGCTCAAGGCGGCGCGCGAGGTGCTGGTGAAGCACTTCGAGGAGACCAAGACGACCGAGTTCGCGGGGATCGGGTTCGCCATCGACACCCGCAAGCAGCTCGACACCACGGCCGCGCGCGCCGCCCTGGGCGACCGCCTCGAGCAGTTCCTCAAGCCCGTCACGTCGCGGACGGTGTTCGTGATCGAGGCCGCCTGATGGGCGCCGAGAACGAAGGCCCCGTCCCCGCCGCCGCCGAGGCGGCCACCACGGAGCCGGCCGCCGGCGCCGGCGTCATCCCCGAGGTCACGGCCCCCATCGACCTGTCCGGCCTGGCGAGCTTCGAGGGCTGGGCCGGCGTCACGCTCGAGGTGCCGGCGGCATCTGAGGGCCTGCCCGCGGTCCTGGGGTGGATGCTGCGCGACGACGCGGCGCCGGCTCCGGAGGGCCCCGAGATGCGCCCGGTCGAGCGCTCTGACCTCGCGCCTGCCCTGCGCCTGCTCGAGGGCACCATGCGCGAGCTGCTCGCGGCGGAGCGCGGCATCGCCTGCGACCGCATCTCGGTCGTGCTCGCCCCCGAGGCCCGCGTGGGCCGCGACGGCCTGCGCATCGACGTGCTCGTCGACGGTGCGGTCGACCTCGAGGCGGAACGCCACCTCGCCACGCTGCTGACCCTGTGCGCCGGCGCGGTGGAGCGCATCTCGTGAGGCCGGTCCCTGACGAGGAGCTCGGCGCCGGCGTTCTGAGTGTCGACCCCGCCCGCGCGCGTCGCCTTCACCTGGACGCCATGGCCCGTGATGCCTGGCTCCAGGTGTTCACCAAACAGGTGGAGGCGTCGCGGCCCGACCTCTCGCCGGTGGACCTGATTGATCGGGCCCGGCGCATCGCAAACGAGGCAGAGCACGCGGTGCGCGTGCGCCTCGCCGACGAATGAAGCGCGCGGCGCTCTGGGCGCTCCTCGCCGTCTTCTCCGCCGTCGAGGCCCTGGCCCGCGTGGCGCGAGGCATGGTCGAGGCCGAGCTCAAGAAAGAGACGCCGTGATCGACGCCGCGGCCGCTCGCTCGCGGGAGCCCTACCCGGTGCTCGTGCGCGCCCGCCTGGCGCTGGGCTGGGACCCGGCCGCGGCCTCTACCACCCCCTTCACCCCGAAGGCCCGCCTGACCCCCGCCGAGGTCCAGCAGGTGAGGACCTCGACGACGCCGGCGGCCGAGCTCGCGGCCACCCTCCGGATCTCGGTCCGCCAGGTCCAGCGCATCCGCGCCGGCGAGCGCTGGAAGGCCGCGTGATGGGAAATCGCGGGCCCAACCTCGACCGGGGGCGCCTTTTTTTCCCCGGGAGCCTGCTGGCCCTCCG
>ERZ869921.831-NODE-831-length-15225-cov-15.428345_pt1 | contig 15225 bp, 20 predicted proteins | sample MGYA00579310_ERZ869921 | MGnify/ENA primary metagenome ERZ869921 (study PRJEB32216, sample SAMN09231816) | wastewater metagenome | place: USA: Maryland | collected 2016-06-21 | study: EMG produced TPA metagenomics assembly of the PRJNA472060 data set (Reclaimed...
TCTGTGTCTTAGGCACACTAAAAAACCGCCCTCCTTTGCTTGAATTGCAGCTAGTGCATAACGTTTGCAAATTCCACTCCTCATCACTGCCACCAGCAGCTCTAGGCACAATGTGATCGACGCTGTTTGCCTCCTCCACACCACACATCTGACAAACATAACCGTCACGTTGCAAAATGCGTAGCCTTATCTTGCGCCACTTGGTTGTGCTGCCATTACCCTGCAATGCACTGCTCATCAGTAGTAATTCCTCTCTTGATGAAATGCCCAAGCTTTGCATGGCGTTTGATAACGTATTGTGACATAGCGGATTGTGGCATCTATTTGTCTGAAAGGGTCAAGGTCTCTGTAATGCTTAGACCTCATCTGTCCTAAACCATAGTGACTGCCATTGCGTGCTGTGTACGACCAGCGACTCTCTTTAGTAATGATCTTGTTGAAACATTGGAACTCTTTGTAATCAAGAATTCTGCTATGTGCATAAAGCTTTAAGTGATCTATTGAATAATTAGCTGCATTTGCTTCTAGTGTTGTCGTTATTGAAAGCAATGCCGCAATGGCATAGACCTTGCCCATTAGCCGATTGCGCCCTTGCGAGCTACCCGCCTCAGCGGCTCGCTTCAAGCGAAACCAGCGTACCAAGCCTGTCAAGGTTAACAGGTTATTGAGCGTGCTGTTGGGCGTTGCGCACACCCTGTGGATAACGTCTGTGGATAACTTATACATTAGATACCTGCTTAAACACATGCTCTCCAAGCTTAGGCAATACGCAATTACGCAATACCTGACGTTTGTTGGGCAGCTTGTAAGCGTCAAGGTTGTACCCATGCAATTCCTGTAATTGAGGTATTTGGGCAGCTCTGAGGTTGTCCTTCTCAAACACTAGATCAGCAATGTCAAAGTTAGCCCAGAAATAGTGACGCTGTAAGTCAGCCGTAGGCGGTACAAATGGCGTGTAATAAGGCTTTACGTTTTCGACCACCCATTTGCCACTGAAATTGTATTTAAGAAAGATAATCTCCTGCCACAATTTCATGTCAGCATAGATTGGCTGAACTCCCCTAAATCGCACACCAATGTTTTGTCTAAAGCTGCTATGTGACTGACACGGCGGTGACGACCAGATGAAATCAAACTCGCTGAAATGGTCAAGTAAGTATTGATGCGCGTCGGTGACAATGACTGTGTCATTTGGAAAGTGATCTGCATAAACCTTTGCAATTTCTGGGTCAAACTCAATTGCTGTGATTTCGTGATTATCGCCCCAAAGCTTGCGATTGCCCCCAATGCCTGCGTACAAATTGAGTATTTTCATAGTTGTACCCACTTTTGTGGTCTCAAATCTAACTCTGACTCTTTACGTTCTACCGCCGCACTCATACCACGAGTACCAGGGAACAAATCATCTAATTGATCTCCACGCTGGAAATTTAATAAATCTAATACCCAGTCGTTAAAGTAAGCAGGTTTTGAGCCTCGTAAACCTTGCTTCATTGCTCTTGGTCCAACGCAGCTATCTTTGACAAATGGACGTCTGTTTTTTTCCTGTCTGCCACCGTAAAGCAAAACAGGTTCCCAGCTGTAATTGACAGTAACGTTATTTCTGATGTTAAACATGGTTTTTGTCCATGCACACACTCTGGTTTTTTCGTCCATTAAAGGTAAGTAAAAGCTTAATGCAGCTGTATGACAGCTTAATGCCCAACCGTCTTTGTAAACGTCCATAAGCATTTCAACCAGCTCAACATGCGTTTGCGGGTCGTCCCATTTTGCAGCTTCCTCATGTAAATCACCGTAAAAGCTTTTTGCCCAACCTAAATACGGAGGGTCTGCGTAGGCAAATTTCATTGATTGCCACCTATCTGTGCAACACCCATAACCTCACATTTGGTGCATTGAATAACCTCAACACCTTCTGGCAGGTTGTCTGTGATCTTATGTACGAGCTGCCTCGTTACCTTTTTGCAAATGCGGCACTCAAATTGCACTTGTTCCATAATTGGATTTCCTCAAATTCTCAATAGGTTGCAGATTAATTTGTGTGACCCACCACGTCGGTTGTTTGCTGTGACGGTATCTAGGCTTCTGCGCCATTGTGACTGGTATCCAGCCTGCTATGTAGTAATTGGGTGCTGTGCCTGTCACCAGCACTGCAATGTCTGTTGGTCTGTCGTACTCATAGACGATCAGCTGCCCTAGCTCATACTTTGTCCAGCGCACCTCAATGCCCGCCCCGACATCTGCCTTGCGTTTGCCTTTGTCCTCAAATGGGTCAAACGGTAAACCAAAGTATTTTGCTACTGCCCACTCACTACCAATTGACTCTGCCAATTCTGCTAGGTAGGTCATAAACGGTGTGTCGTTGTAATGACCCTTTGACTCTAGCAAGTCGCCTTTGTCGCTGGTGATCTTGACAGCTGCAACCATGCACACGCACATTTCATTTGCTGTGAGCTTGATTTTCAACGGCAACCACCGCAAAACCAAATGACTTTCTCGTGCTTGTCATAACCTTTTTGATAGCCAAATGAGTCAAGCTTTGTAATCTGTGAGCATTTGTCACACTGCTCTACTTTGTACTCAGCAACCACCTCACCATTGCAAAGCAGCTTGCACATCATTGTTTTGACGTCGATCACCTCCATGTAGTCACTCATGGCAACCTCACAACCCACTGACCTGTGCTGCCTAGCTGATACCAAAGCGGGTCACACTGGGTTGCCTTTGTTTTCTCGGTGCAGAAATAACCGCCCCAAGCCTTGCCTGTTTTGGGTGACTCCCCTGTTTTCCAAACGCGTGTCCCATGCTCGCAGCGTGGCTTTTCCTCCACCAGTTGACCGCCCAATTGATTTGCAATTTCGTCAATTGATGAACCCAGAGACGGTATGCCAGATTGCTCAGCCTCTGATGCTGTGGCATAACTAGGCACGTCGCCGTGCTTTGTTGTCCAATAGTCATAATCAGCCTTGACATCAGCTGTGGCAACCTTTGTTGATAGCTTCTCAACCTGTTCCATTGTTTCGCGAGTTGCCTTTTCAGTGCCGCCCATAACCAATGCCATGACTCTCATAAGTGCTGAGGTTGTTGTGTCCTCGACAAACCAGCGTTTCATGTTTGGGTTGTATGCAGCTATAAAGCCGTACGCATAATCAATGCCTGCTGGCTCGATCTCTGTCTGGTTACGCCAAGCCTTTGCCTGCACCAGTATGTAGCCCTTTTCAGCATTGAACTCAACAATGTGAGCTTGTAGCCTGCCTTGCGGATAGGTTGCGTTCCAGCGGTCTGTGCGCTCTTTGTTGCCCTCGTAGTTATCTAGAAACGCCATTAGTCAGCCACCTTGTTGCTCATGTGACGGCTGATTGCCTTACGGCGTGCCATGCCCTCGCGCTTGCCTTCCTTGAAACCTTTGGCATAGCCAGCTGCGCCGCCCAACACCATTATAAAGATTACGCCAACCAGACGACCCAAAGTCTCTGGGTCTAATAGATCAAGTACCATTTAGAATTCTCCCGATTTCTAGGCGGTAAGTGTTACCACCTGAACTCAGGGTGACGCATGATCAACGCGCCGTCAAGGATTGTGCGTGATTGTCGGCGTGTCCTGTGGCTTTGGCTTTGATTTAAGTCCATTACCAGCCAGCACACCGCCCAGCGAACCTGTAAGAAAGATTGCCAGTGTTTTCAATAAATCAATAAATGCAGCGTCATTGGGTGCTTGTGCCCCAATTGGCTGTGTGACAAAAATCAGCGCGTATGTAATGCCAACGGTTACAACCAAAAACACCGCAGCTAGTGTTGCGCCAATAATGAGTATGAGCTGTGCGTGTACTTCCTCTGGTGATTTGCGACGAGCTGGCTTATCGCGAGTCAATGCCAAGTAGGTCGTCAGTGCATGTTCCAGTTGGGACGCATTGCGGTTTTTGACACTCCGCTTTTGCCCAGTTTGTGTATTCCTGACACTCATAGCGCGTCCAGCCTTGATACCCGCAAGCGGACAGGATTAGTGCAAGTGCCCAAACCAACCCTGCCGCCGCAAGTTTCTGGCTACTTCCCCAAGTTGCCAAAACTTTTGTCATTTGGATTAAGCCAGCGCAAGATCACTGGCGCAACAGCTGCTGCCCCTGCCATTGCCAATGTCTTTGGGTCAGTAACACCTGCCATGTATAAGGCAAGTGCTGCTGCCATAAATGAGCGCGCCCATGAGGCTGCTACGGCTTTTGCTTGTTCCATTTTTTGCTCTCCTTTTTGACTGCGGCTGCTTTTGCAGCTGGTGCATCTACCTTTGGAAACTCGCCTTTGTATGGCACAAATTTAGGTATGCCAAAACCGACGATCTCCTTGCCTTCACCGTATGACCTGACCTTGACCATGACCATGCCACCGTTGCGTTGATCGCCTGTCCCAGACGTGTTGCCCTCAATGGTTAAACAGGTTTTTGTGTCAATAAGCCCCACAACAATTCCAATGTGTGAAATGCGGTCAACGCCGTCATGTGGAAAATCCATGAATGCCAAATAGCCCAGTTGCGGCATACCTGACCACCGTTGCATTTCTTTGAATCGGTGTGCGCCTTGCGCGGTTGAAACGACTGAATGCAGTTTGACACCCGCTTGGTCTGCGCACCAATTAACAAATGAACCGCACCACGGCAAGCCGTCTGCCTTTGTAAATTTGCCGTACTTTGTCAGGTTGTCGCCTTCTTCGATTGTACCAATTTCAGCTGCTGCGACTTCAATTAACCTGGCATTTGTGCCGTCAGGATAATTGCTCACAAGCCCAACGCCTTCAAATCGTCAGTTGTCAAACCAAGCGCGGAAAGTTTTGCTTGTGCTGCTTCTTTTGCCGCAATGTTTTTCGCGATTTCGGTTTCAAGTTTTATTTGATCTAAACGCATTGCAACCCAGTCATTCATGGTTTTGTCATAATCGGCAGAATTCAACAAAATTTCCTCGCCGTTTATGGTTGCAGTGATTGTTGGATTTTCTGTTTTAAATTGTGCGATCAGTTCATTTTTTGTTGTCATTTTTATGCTTCCTCATAGACGCCAGTGATTTGAATAACGTCACCATTTCCCCATGTAAACGGTGCGGTTGCGCTTGTGCCTTGACGGCTAACATAGGTTCCATTCGCAAGCATTGAAAAAACAACGCCCTTTGTTGATGCTGCTAATTCTGTTGCACCGTAGTAAATGTCCACGCCTGCTTTCAAAAATGCCGTGTAAACGTATTGGTCAATGTCCAATGTTGTGTTTTTTGGTGTTTTTGGCAAGGTGAATTCAATTGTGCCAGACACAGATGATGTGCTTCCCAATTGAATACCTATTGCAAAATTAACAAACTTTCCGCTTGTGCCATAACGCGCAACAACTGTGCCATTTCCAACTGTCAAATTTGTCCACGTTGGTGTCCAAGTTGTGTATGTCACTGTTCCGCCTGAAGCGGTTGTCCACGCCAAACCAGTTGCAGCAGTTGAATCGGCAGTTAAAACCTGACCATTTGTTCCAACGGCTAGGCGTGCAGGCGTATCAGCTGCGGTTGCTGCAATAAGATCGCCTTTCGCGTCCACAATAGTTTTTGCGACTGCGCCATTTGCTAAATCGTACGCGGTTTTTACTGAATTGGGTGTGGCTGCTTTTGTTGTTGACGTGCTTGAAATCGAATCTTCAAGTTGAACAACGCCTGCAGTTGATGTTGTTCCAGAATCAACGCCAATTGTCACTGCACCTGAAGTACCGCCACCAGTTATCGGTGCAGTTACGTTCACCGCAGTAATGTCCCCAACGTCATTTGTCACCCATGTAAAGTCCATGTCAGTATTTGACGCCTTCGCAAGAATTTGACCTGACGTGCCACCTTTGAGGTCTGCAAGTGATGTGTCAACCGCTTGACCAAATGTTTCAAAATCGGCTGGCAAGTCCGTGACCAAGTCACTCGACGTTGGCATTTGCCAGTTGAAATTCGACGTAGGGTTTGCCATGTTTTCTCCTTCTTAGGTGATAATTGTTGCACGCGCCCAGTCAAGCGTTGGCGACACGCCCGACCAAGTAAATGTGTTGGAAATTTCGTCCCACTGCAAAGCCTGCAATGAGTAAGCCACTGGTGAAATGTTTAGCGTGATTGACAGCTGGTTGTATGACGCCTGAAATGACCAACCCTCGACAAAGCCCTGAAAGATACCGCCCATGTTAGCTGGCAGGTCATTGATTGCCACTGCCTCACCCATAAATACGCCAATGAGGTTGTCACGGTCGCTATTGTCTAGCTCTGGGTTTGTCAGGTCGTATGTGATCTCACTAAAGATTGCCTGCGGTGTTTTGCGTAGTGCAAGGTAAAAATTAGCCTGCTGAGTTGCATCAGCTGCATTGTGCAAGGTTGTCGCAATGATCTGAGACAACGTGCCGTATTGCAAAATTGAGGCTGCGTCGCTGGCACTTTGCTCTGAGCTGCTGGTTGCACCGTATTGGATTGTGACGTTGTTGCGTACGTCGCCTGCCCGCGTTTCGACTCTTAGACCAGCTGCGCGTGCCTGATTTGCTGTGAGTTGCACATAACCATTGTTCGACAAATACGAGCTGCGGTGTGTGGCGTCAGCGTATGAAATACGACCAAATGCATCCTCGTAAATGTAGCCAAGTCCTGAGGTTGCAAGCTTTGATACCAATGAATAAACATCTGTTCGCTCGCTAGATCGTACGGCTAACTCATAATCACCAGGGCGGTCGATCTCGCCTAGTCCAACGTTTTCTGCTGTTGCCCATGTAGTTGTTGGGTCATAATCTGCCCACGTCAAAGCTGCTGGTACTTCTGCCCAAGTATTGAGCAATAAGTCTGACAAAATCGTGTAAATCTGATTGCCGTCAAAGTCTTTAGATAAAACGCCATTTGTCAATGCTTTTGGCAAACGAGACAACGCCCCAAGTGCTGTGATGCTGTAAGTCTGGGTGAACATTGTGCTGCCTACGTCGCGCACCTCAACAGCAATGTCGACGACTGTGCCGCCAAAGATTGGGACGTATGTGCTTGATGTGTCCTGAACCTGCACTGAAATGCTGCTTTTGATGCTGACAGGTATTGTGGCTTGGTTGACGTCTAGCAGCTGTAAATTGACGTAACCAGCTTGTGCCTGCTCGTAAATGTTTGTGCGACCTGACCTGATTGTCAGGTTAGCCAAAACAGCGTCTGTGTATGAAACGCCGTCGATCTCGACAAGCCAAACTGGCGACCATTGCGTCATGCTATTTGCAGGTTAGTTGCGCCGCCTGTGCCGCGATAGTAGCTGTTGTTCAATGTGTCAACGATTGTACGTGCTGTGCCTTCCTTATCAAACGCACCAGTCACGGTCAGGTTGATTGTTGTGCCCATACTTTCGGCTTCTGCTTTTCTAAAGCTTCCAACATTGAAATTAGATGAAACTGCGCTCGTCGCAGCCGCAGCGGTTGCAGCCACTTTTGCAGCTGTTGAGACACCACCACCGCTTGACGTGGTTGTTGCTGCCCCTGACGGTGCAGAAATCTTTGGCACGGTTGTTGTTGCCGTTGGCACTGTTGGTGTCTTAATTGTTGGCACGCTGACCGTTGGTGTTGAAATCTTGCTGACGTTTGGTAAAAACGGTATTGCGTTATAGGCAGAAATCAAAGCATTGATACCTGCAACCGCACCTGAAATTAAGCCGTTAAGAATTTTGACCACACCAGCAATGACGTCAATGACGCCACCTGCGATCTTGCCTGCAACCTGTAAAGCACCGCCCAAAACCGTGCCTATGACTGGTGCAACGTAGGTTGCGATCAATGCCCCAAATTCCTTAAAAGTGTCAAGGTTGTCGCCGATTGCATCTCTGACATACCCAAACGCTTTGATCATGCCGTTAACAATTGGCGTAAAAGTATTAACAATGATGTTGCCAAGTGTTGTGATTACACCGCCAAGCCCATTGCCGTTGAGGCTAAATGCACCGCTAAATGCGTTAATAATTGGCAAAGCGTTGTTGTTAATAAAACCCATAAGCTTTTCAAGGATTGGCAATAAGGCAAACCCAATTGTTTCTTTTGCTTCATCAAATGCAATTTGCATGCGAGCAATGCGCCCCGCGTAGGTATCAGCATTTCGCGCAGCTGCGCCACCAAACAGGTCTGACAATTTGCCTTGCACCTGTGTGAAATTCATGGTCTTTAATTCAGCAGCTGACAAGCCAATGCCTAGTTTGCCCAATGATGCTGTATTGCCGTCATAAGCCTTGCCCAGAGCATTTGCGACGCTTTCCAGCGGTTTGCCTGTGGCTGCGCTTATGTCTAAAGCTGTTGCAAGTAGCTGCTGTGCCTTCTCGGTATCTGAGGTTGATCTGACCAACCGTCCCAGAGCTGGGCGCAGCTCATCATCTGCCACACCAGTTGCCAAAGACATTTGCAAGATTGATTGCTCAGTCGCGGCAATTTGTGCCTTTGTAGCCCCTGTGGCGTTTTCTAAAGCAACGGCAAGCTGTGTTTGTGCCTTCTCGTCCTCGATTGCCGCCTTGACGCCTTCAACGCCAATTTTGATTGCGTAAGCACCAGCGGCAGCGGCAGCAGCTGCAAACGCTGCGCCAACCATTTTGCCAACCTTGCCCATTTTGTCGCCAAAAGTTTCAACGTCCTTGCTGGCGGTTTTCAGCGATTTGTTGAGGTTGTCAACGTCTCCAAGTATCGAGAGTTTGAGGGTACGACTTAGACCAGCCATTATGCGTACCTCTTAACTATTTTTCCAAAAGCTTCTTCCCATTTTTTCACAATGTCTGGTTGTACTGATCTCAGCGTTGGGTAAATGAACCAACCGCGTGAACCTCCACGGCTTTCTTTACCTGACCATACTGGGAATTGTTTGTATTTATTTGACCCAAATTCATAACCGCCCCACACCTGCTGAGTAGTACCGCCACCGCTTAATTTCTGACGTGCAAAGCCGTAGCCGATCTCACCAATTTTGGAGGATTTGCGCACTGATGCGCCCTCAGCAATTATCTTTGATGCGCGATTGTTGCGCTGACCAGCTGTGGCAATAACCTTTTGTTTCACAAATTCTGCAAGCTCTGAGGTTACTTCTTTGGCTTGGTCTGTTGCTTCCTCGTCCATTGCCTTGAAAGATCGCACAATGGCGCGCAGCTCAGCCCTGTCATAGCTGATTGCATCCTTAGCCATTTGCGCGCCTTTCCAAAATCTCGATCACGGTTAAAATGTCCTCGGCTGTCTCAAAAACATCTGGGTGTAGCCCTGTTGCCAGAGCTACCTCCCAAATTATTCTGCTAAGGCTTCCGACGGCGTAGCTTTTGGGTTTGCCTCACCTACGATTACCTCAGCGATACCTTCTGTCCAAATGTCAATTGGCTTAACAGGCTTTCCAGCTGCTTCACGCTTCATAGCGTGATAGGCAAGAAATACTAAATCGGAGATACCGATTTTCTCCTGTGCCTGTGCAATTGTGTGTCCTGTGTGCTTCTCCCATTTGACCCACTCTGGCGGTGCAGCTGTGTAAGTGATCTGATCGCCGTTTGTGTATTCAATTGTGATTGGTAGTTTCATTTTGTCTCCCGATTGTTAGTTTCTAGCTAAATGTCTCAGTAGGTGTTCCCACTACGACAAATGATAGGTCAACGGTCTGTGCATCTGGTGCAGCACCGCCGACTGCTGGAAATACTGGCATGACGTTAAATGCAAAAACTGCACCAGTCACGGCTGTTAATGAAACCGCTAAAACTGTGTTTGGTGCTGTTTCGCATGCTGTCCAAAGTGCCTCGCACAATGAACCTGATGCGCCCCAGTCAGCCAGCATTGATACGTCAAATGTCCACTGATCGTCAATGTGCTTGTAAGCCTTGCCGTCTAGTGTCTGGTATGTCTCAACGGTTGGGCTGTTAGCAAGCACTGCGCTGGTCGCCTGCGCGTCATAGTTTACGGTTGCAATGGTCACGACTAAATCGCGACCAGTAATGATTGTCGTTGGCATTTTGTCCCCTAGTTAGTTTGTGTGTAGTAAGTCGAGACATTTATGTCAGCCACCAGCATTGGAGATTGTCCTACTTCCAACACCGTTGGCTTTTCAATTACGCCTACGACGTATCCTGCGGGCATTGCCGCAAGAATTCCGATTATCAGCTGTTCGAGATTGTCCAGTGAGCCTGCGTTGCTGTTGCTCGCGACAATGGCTGTGATTGCAAAATTAAGTTTGACCTGTGTTTTTGCCTTGCCTAATAACACGACCTCCATGTATGGGCTGTCAGGTACAACAACAATGGCTGGCGGTATTGGTGACTCAGGCACGCTGGCATACACGTTGGCAGATAATGCGCTAAATGCGTTTGCTAAAGCTGATCGTGTATCGGCAATGGTTGAGGCTGGCATTTATTGAACCACTGTCTCAACGTCCAAATAAGGCATCAAAAGTGAGCTGACGCGGTTAGTTAAGCTGCGACCCATGCGGTATGGCGTGCTGGCAAAATCCACGCCCTCGATCTGTCCACCAGCTGCAACGCGTGATTGAAACACCTCAACGCTAACAGCCAAAATTGCTGACTCAATTGCTGGTGTTGCTGCGTAGATTTGTGCAGCTGAGTAACCAGACAATGTTGCCTTGCCGTTTGGCACTATTGGGCGCAATGTAACATCTGCGTTTGTAAGTGCTGCCGTAAAGTAAAAAGGCGCGCTGTCAACGACTGTAAATGTTGCGCTAAACGGTGCAGGCAAACCTGTGACGATCACTGACTGACCAGCCACAAAGTAATGCTCACGGATTGTAAAAAATGTTGCTACGTTGTTTTCTAGCTTGTAAGCATCAACGCCTGACGCATTTGCCACGAGCATTGGCAAAATTATGTCCTCGCTCGTGTTAATGATCTCGTCAAGATAACTGTCTGAGTAAAGGCTGACGGACACGCCAAGCACCGTGCGCAACTGGCTAGCTGTGACAATGGCTGGCATGTCCGTCCCCTTTCGACTGCTGCGGCGAGATCGGGAGAACCCGCCGCATGATTAGTTAGTGGCTATTACGCCTTGTTATTCTTAAATGCGCCTGCACCGATCTTGGTTGCAATTGCACCGTATCCATACACTGATACTGAGATTTGACCTGTTGCGATTACGTCTGCGCGTAGTCGGTAGGTTGGTGACTCATACCATGTGTAAGCAGCTGGGTTAACGATCAAGATTGAACCGTCTGTATCTGTGCCAGCAGCTGTGTTTGCTGTGACGTATAGGTCAAGTCCTGCAATGTTGCCACGGATTGAGTCTGGACGTACAACGCCGCCTGCATTGCTTGGCTGTGATGCGTTGTAAATTGGACGCCCGCTGTCGTTGAGTGTCATTGCGTTTGCCCACTGGCTCGTATTCATGATGATGTTACGAGCAAAGCCCTGTGTGCCTGCATAAACTGATGCTGCACCGCGAGCAACAATACCTAGCAATTCTGCCGCTGTTGGGTATGTTGTTGTGGTTGTCGCGTCAGCAGATGCACCAGAAATTAGTGCAGCGTTAACTGCTGTATCTGTTGCCTTTGCGTAAGCTGCTGCCATGTTTGACAATAGCTCGTTAAAAAATAGTGGTGATGTGCGGTCAAGTAGCTCAACGCTAAATGTCTGCTGTCCTGCGTACTTTGCAACGTTGACTGTTACAAATGCAGCGTTTTGATCTGTCTCGCTTGGTGCTGAGCCTTCTGATGTGGCTGCAACTGTTGGCATCTGTGTGATCTTTGGAATTTCGAAAGACATACCAGCATCAGGCAATACGCCACGGCTGATTGCGTCAATGTTGCTGCGTGTTGTGTTTGCAAGTCCATTGATAACTTCTGTCAATTGACGTGTAGGTACTAGACCTGCGTTATCTGTGACGTCTGCCGCTGCTGCAACATACTGGCGAGCGTTTTCGTCGCCTAGTGATGCGCGGATTGTGTTTTCTAGGTACTTAGCAGCTGTGAACTCTAAGCGTGGCTTTGTAAATGACCCGCCGACTGCTGGCTTCGCATTTGCTGTTACTGACTGTGCGGCTTCTACCGTCTCGACGGTTTCCGCGTTTGTGACGGTGTTGTCCACTTCGTCTCCCTCTGTTGTTGGTGTTTCCTCTGGCTCAACTGTTGAGTCAGAAATCTCAGGCTCGTCAGCTGTTGTTGCTGCGACCTCGTTGACGCGTGCTGATCTAATTGCAGGCTCAGACGTCAATGCAACGCCTGTCATTTCACCCTTAATGATGCGCACTGTGCCGTCCTTTAATGTTTCGTATTCGTCAAAATAAACTTCAACGCTAAAACCGTCACGCAAACCCTCGGACGCTTCCACTAGTGCATCTGTACCAGCTGTTGTGTTGGCGATCTTAAATGTTGCGTCAATTCCTTGATCGTTTGCCTCAATTGACAATGTTTTGCCAATACGGCGTGTGCGGTCATGCTCTAGGTTGAGCAAAACAGGGACGGCATCAATGCTGCCCTTAGCAAATTGCACCTTGCCAATTGATGCGTTTCCAGTTTCCTCAAATGTCACAATGCGACCAGTGATCGTACGGCTATTTGAGTCAGCTGCTGTGATAGCAATTGGTGTGATGAGTTTTTTCATAACAACATGTCCTCCTCCTCGCGGATTTCCTCGACTGACATTGCGCCAATACGATTTAAGATTTCATAGACCTGTGCGCGCTCGTATGGGTTGCCACGTAGGAAATCGTCAAGATCAAACATGACACGATTGCCTGCTGGTGTGAAATCAGCAAATGACAAACGTTGTTCAATAATTGACATGTATGTACGGAACGCAAAATCAACTAAATCGCGACGCTTATCTAAAGCGTTTGCATAAGTAAATGATGATTGCTGGCTGTCTGTGAAATAGGCAGGCAAACCGCATGCACGCGCTAATTCCAGAGAAACATAGTTTCTGGCTTCATTGAGCTGCAAATTCTTAGGGTCAAAACCAACTGACTCCATTGTGACGTCAGCATTAAGAAATGCCGTCGATTTGTTGGCACGAGCTGTACGCCAAGCGTTAAGAATTTTTGCAACGCGATCTGCTGGCAATGATGTGCCGTTTGATTTCAAGACCATGAGCGGTGTTGGCTCATTGGCAAAATTCAGTGACGCCTTTTCTAGCGCGGCAGCAGCTTTGATTGTGCGACCTGCGCGAGCTAGCAAACCTTCTTGCGTATTTGGAAACACAACCAGATTTGTTGGGTCAATTGGCTTGCCGTCGATCTCGTACGCTGTGATTTCTGTATTATCAAAATTTGTAGTAATTGACACGCGCTCTGGTGCAACTCTTTCCATTGCACGGATTTTGCCTGTGTCTGCGTACCTTTCCATAACCATTGCATAAGCTGCGTTGTGAAAGAATAAATCAGAAATCAGCCAGCCGTAAAATGTAGACCCTGGTATACGCGGGTCTGGTTGATTGATAACGCGAGGCTGTGACACCTTTTCACCTGTTGCCTCATTGCGTGTGTGCATTGGTAATGACGCAATTGTTTGCATGATGCTTAATGCACGCGCCACCGTTGGCACACTCATAGCCTCTGCACGGTTAGCTTGTGCAATGCCGTAAAAGTAAAAATTGTTGTTTTCGGTAAAATACGGCGCAAGTGATGCGTCAACGTCCAAAGGCGCAGCTGGAACGGCAGCTGACACCTTTGGCACAAATAGATCAAATAAACCCATGTCCAAATTGTGTCAGGCTTATACGATTAACCAACCATGATGTCAAGATCATTGTCTGGGCGTGTCGCAAAGTGTGTAACAAGGGCAACAGCGACGGCACCGCACACAATGGCGTTGCTGGCACGTCTGCCAATTACCCAACCGCCGTCACCTCGACGCAATTGCACTGCAGCTAGTATTTCCTCCGTCAGCTGACTCTGCCCACGGTGTTTGAGTCTGCCGCTGTTAATAGCCGACAACATCTCGTCACAGCTCTGCGGATACGCACCGTCCATGTCAAATACAGGTATGCCAGCAGGTGCAAGCCGTGAGGCAACCGCACCAGCTGATTTTCTACTGTAAAGCACATACTCGGTCGAATACTTTCGCGCATAGTCGGCTAATTCGTTGGCAATTTCCCGATCATCTAATTGCAGCTCGTTTGACCAGCTGTGCAGCAGCTTCACGACAAATGACTCATTTTCAAGCTTCTGCGCCCCCACTAAACTGGCTTTTTTTCGATCTGGTGACAAATCGATTGCAAGCCACGTCAATTTCTCAGGGTCAAGGTCTGCCGTTTTGTCAAGGCATTTATTCCACGCGCTTGCATCAACAATGTTTTGGATTGCCACAACCCACCTGCACAACACCTCGGACATGACCACGTTTGGCGGGTCGTTAAGTACTGACCTGATGTTGTCCTCGTGGATAGTCACGCCCATTGCTGGATTGGCGTACCGCGCATTTTCCACGCTGATTTCATCTGTTGGCGACGACCACTCAAAATACCCAATGTTGTCCTCAACACCGCCAATAGCTGCCAACGCGCGATCTCTAAAGCTGTTGAGTACCACTGAGGTGTTGTCCCCCGCGTTGGAATAGCCCATGAGCATTGGATTAGGCGACGCCATGAGGGTGTATCGCAATGATGCGTACGAGTCCATGTTGTTCATACGCAACAACTCGTCTAAATGGATTGTTGACGGTCTGGAAATACCGCGAGCAGCTGAGCCACCAGCACGCACCATAAACCTCGTGCCCTTCATTGTCTCGATTTCCTCAGCCCCATGATTAAGTCGTATTTTTTTGACCTGCTTAGCTAAGAAGTCATTTGCCTCAATAGTCCACATCATCTGGCGAAACTGCTCTAGTGATGTGTTGAGGGTGTGAGCTTGTCCGATTTGCAACGGCTCGTCCCAAAGAAACAGCCCGCCCAGAATTCTGATCTGCTGTAAAAAACTTTTGCCGTTTTGACGAGCTACGCAAAAAATGTTTTGAGGCGTAGCCCACCTGCCGTCTGGCTTGACCTTGTGGCTGTGGATAAGGGCAAATTTCTGCCACTCCATAAGATCAACGCCTAAACTGCTGGCTAAGTCGATCAATTCGCCCCCGCGTGAGGGTAAATCGTTCAGCGGCGTGTGAATTCGAGGCGTTTGTACGCCCATTAGAGGCATTTGCAGCTCTGTGTCCCTATCTTTTCCCTGTTGCGACCCTTTGCGACCGTCTGAGACCCTTTCTAGGGCTTCTGAGGGCTTCTCAGTCGTTTTCATGCGACTTCGAGTCGTTTTTGGTATAAAAAGGAACAG
>ERZ869921.832-NODE-832-length-15213-cov-11.337709_pt1 | contig 15213 bp, 36 predicted proteins | sample MGYA00579310_ERZ869921 | MGnify/ENA primary metagenome ERZ869921 (study PRJEB32216, sample SAMN09231816) | wastewater metagenome | place: USA: Maryland | collected 2016-06-21 | study: EMG produced TPA metagenomics assembly of the PRJNA472060 data set (Reclaimed...
AACCGATCGGAACGTGCCAAGATGCGATACATGGGATGGCAACATCCCAACGCGAGCAGGGCGGCGGATGCCAACCGGGCGGCGATCTTTAACAATTGGACGTAATCCTGTTCTGTGGATTGTCCCCCGAAGCGTGGCATGGTGCCGCGCGGGATGGAGGGCAGTAAATGAACGTGAAAACGGCAAAGGCCAAGATTGCAGACGCATTTGAGGCGATTGACAATCATCCGATTTTCGACAACTCGGTGCGAGTGCACATCGAAGGCCTGCAACAGGTGGGCGATGGCATCTTCGACATACTCGGAGTGCAAGTACGCGAGATAGACTGGGAGATGGTCGCAAAGGGTCTGGGACGTGAATTCGTGCCCGACGCCCTGGCGGATCGTATCGACCAAGTCTGCTTCGAGTACGGTGTTGCCGAGGTGTTGTCGCAGCGTATTACGCGACGCTAACCCCGCACGCCCCTTCGGGGGCGCTTCGGAGGGCGATCCATTGCACCGGCCCGGTGCGTGAACAGGAGCAAATGATGACGAACGAAACCAAGACGGAAACGACGACCGAAACCAAGAAGCGCGCGAACAGTGTCTACACCTATCGCGTGGCGGATGGGAAGCAGGTCTTCGACTTCGGGACCATCGGCACGATTACCTTCGATCCCGACAAGGCGTCGGCGGAAAATCGCGCTCGGGCCATGGCGCACGGATTCAAGCAACGCATCGTCGATGCGGGCGCATTGGAGGCGGGCGCCGATGGCAAGGTGGACCCAGTGGCCAAGTTCAATGAGATGCATCGCGTCGCGGAGCACTTGATGAGCGGTTCGGCCGACTGGAACCTGCGTACGGGCGAGGGCGGCGGTGGGGTGAGCTACGTCACCAAGGCCCTGATGCGTCTGCGCACCTACGGCGGGCAGGACGTGTCCACGGCCGACAAGGCCAATGCCTGGGTGAAGGCCCTGGCGGAGAGCACCAAGCCCGAGGTGGTGAAGTACGGGTTCAAGGGCCAAGTGGGCAAGGCGCGCACGTGGCTGGAAGCGAACTCGAAGCGCATCGCCGACGCGATCAAGGCGATTAAGGAGGAGGAGGTGGCAGCGGCCTCGGCGGGCGTGGATGCCGACGAGATGCTGGATGGGCTGATGGACTAGGCCGCAGCGCGGGGCGCGGGCAGGGGGACAATCCACAGGACGGGAACACCACGGCTACGGCAGCTACGGCAGCTACGACTACCGCAACCAATACGGCTACCATCACTACAGAGCACTGTGCAATACCCCCACCTCTCAAAGGTTCGTCAGGGGATTCTCGGAATGGTGTATTCTTCTTATTCTATTTTTTTTTTACTCTTAGAAGAATAGAACTTACCGAATATTTCCACTGACGAGCCTGGGGGAAGGGGGGGGATAGAACAGTGCTCTGTAGTGGGAGGGGTAGTGGAAGGGGTGGTTGTGGGGGTAGTGGTGGTGGTGTTTTCGCATTGTGGAATGGAATGTAGGGGTAAACCCCTATTGCGTGGTGGTGGGAGTGGTGATATGCTACCCATACTCACGCGGGCGCGCATGCAGGCGCCTTTAATGGTCACCGAGGGGCGGAAGCCGGCCGGGGCTAAAGCCCGATTCTGGAAACATCCGGCCAAGGAGCAGTGGTGATGGCAAGGATTCTGGGGGAAAAGGTCTGGGCGGGCAAGCCGCCGCAGGCGTGCGACCTGTGCGGGCTGCGCATTATGCATAGCTTTGTGGACGGGCGCACAAGCGATGGCAGGTGGGGCATCATGTGCCCGAGGTGCAGGGTGGCCGAAGGTCGCCTGGAACTCGGAACGGGCCTCGGCCAAAAATACGAACGCCACTCGGACGGCGACGCGGTCCGGTGGGTGAAGGTGGCCGGCTAGGCCGGCGGGCGCGCAAGCGCCTTCTAACGTCCGGGCATATGGTGTGTCCGGGCATTAGGAGCGAACGATGGACGGAAAGCAATACGATCCCTGGCGCGCGGTTGGTTGGGCCGAAGCGCAGGCACGTGTGAACGCCGAGCGGGAAGGTGGCGTGGCGCAACTCGCGGAGATGCGCGTTGAGGGACGAGAAACCGGACGCGTCTGGGGGCATAACGCCAAGCCAGGCCCGCTGGATGGGCAGCCCGAGCGGCAATGGTGGGCAATCGCGGTTTACGCGGACGGCTCGCGTCAGGAGTGGGGGCCGACGGCGAGCTGACGCTTGGGGGCGGCCGGGCAACCGGCCTCCTAACGTCCAGGCGCGTGGTGTGTCTGGACCTTAGGAGAGGGGAATGGCGAAAAATCGCTTGCATACGTATCGCACCTTCCGCTGGAAGGACAACCGCATCCAGTATGTCTGGTTTGTGTCGAGCGCCGTGAACCGGCTGCGCGTCGCAAGGTCGCTGGTCGGCCCGAATCCGGGCGTGGTAGCGGCCAGAGAATTCCGCGGACCTCTGCGGGAAGGGCTGGTGGCGCAAAGCCGCTGGTATGATGAACCTGAACTTTGAAAGGAACGAATCGTGAAAATCTGGATTCTGGCCATCGAGCATCCGGCGGCCGACTTTTGCACGCTGGTGCTGGCTCCCGACGTGGAGACGGCGCAGGGCAAAGCCTTGGCGCAATATGGGACGGCCTCGCGGCTGACCGTGCTGTCCGCAGCCGTGCTGGACAACCTGCGCGTCGCGGGCGGCGGGCATCTGCTGCCGCTGATCCTGGACGACGAGGTGTTCGGCAAGCCGGAGGACGCGGAATGACTGCCGCCGACCTGATCAAGCAGCTTAGCGAGCTGCCGCCGGAAACGGAGGTTAAGGTTTGGGACCTCTACTACGGCGATCCGCTGCCAATCGGCGAGGTTTCGTTTTACGGCGGAGCCTCGCCGATGGCCATTCTTGAACCGAGTAATAAGGAGTGAACGATGAAGCAAACTAGCGACAGTCGCGGCTACATCGGCGCCGAGCGCAAGCGCGTGTTGACCCCCGAGCAGGTGATGTGGGCGAGGGAAGCCTCGAACGCCGGCGCTTCGGCGGCGGAAATCCAGCGCGCACTGGCCGAGGTCGGCGTGCCGCTGGCGGTGGAGAGCGTGCGACGCATGCTGCGCGGCGAGACCTACGGCAACGTGGGCAGGCCCATGCGGACGGCGCTTGCCGCTCCGCGGCCGGGCGAGGTGGAGCCGATCGTGCAAGTGAGCGAGGCGGAGGTGGCGGCAAGCGCGGAACGGCTGCAAGCCTTGCTCGGGGTTCCGGCGGAGGCGCAAGCGCCAGCGGACCCGCTGGAGATCATGCGGAGGCTGGCCGCCGGCGTCGCCGAAGCTCGCGCGTCCACGGCCGACGGTATGCTGGAAGCGCTGCAAGCACCGGCCGGCGAAGATCCCTTCGCGGAGGGCACGCCATGAGCGGGCGGCTGGAAGTCGGGTGCCAGGCGATGGTGCTGGCACGGCCTGAAGATGCATGCGTAGAGGGCTCGTACTTCACAGGTGTGCGCGGGGTGCTAGTTGAAGGGCCGTACCCAAACTGGCTGTCGCCAGAATGCTGGACCCTGCACGGACCCGAAGTGCTGACGCGGAGCTTGCAGTATCGAACTGCGAGCCCTTCCACCAGCTTGACGAGCATTCCAGCATCTCGCCTCATCCGCATCGACGACCCGGACGTGGGGCTGGATGAAGGCGTGCCGGCCGGCGAGCCTTCCGTCGCGGGCGCATAGCTTGGTTGACTATGGTTCAATCGGGCGTGATAATGTTCGCATTGTCCCGCCCATTTTCGGAGCACCTTTATGGAAACCCTGGACGTGATTGTGCGGCTTGGCGGTGCGGCAGTCGCCGCGCTGTGGGCGCTTGGCCTTGCGTGGCTGGCCTGGATGTGGGCAAGTGGGGATCGGCGCAAGGCGCCCCGGCGCGGACCCCGGCGCTGGACCGTGGGCGACCTGCCCCCGGCGGAACAGAAGCACTGGAGGCGCGGATGAAGCGCGTGAGGCGGGATGTCTGGGTGACGACAGACGGCCGGGAGTGGCTGAACCAAGCCGAAGCCCGGCAGCATGACCGTTGGTTGCGTGCAGATGTGATGCTGCAGGAAAAGACCTTCAGCGGCATGTCGCATGACAGCGTAGTGACAATGCTGGTCGAATTGCTCGACGAGGGCAAGCTCATCATGCCGCCGGCCGTTCCGAAGCAGAATCGTCTGCTCTGACCAAGTCACCATGCGGGGCGTGCTCCGCATTAGACTTCGTCACCGACGAGGTGGGCTTCCAGGCGCCCAATTCGCCTGTTCGTGGTAAGGAACCGCGATGACACAAGAACCCAAGACGGTGCATACCGTCGACCGAGGCGCGAAAGCGCCACCCCGCTACCAGATGCGCTGGCGCAACGGCACCTGGCACGTGTTTGACACGCACACTTGGCGCGTGTATGATGCGCGCTCGCTGCAGGCCGACGCCCAGGCTATCCTGGATGACTTGGCGCTGATGGAGGCGCTGCGCCGGGGGATGGGGCCATCCAAGCGGGAGGTGCGTCATGCGCGGCCGCACTAAGGAGCCGACGATTGGCAGCCGGATCGAGAACGCTCTCGGCAACGAGCTGGCCACCGAGACGGAGCTGATAGAGCGGACCGGCTTGGACCGAGACCACATCCACACGCACCTGCGGACGATCGAGTCCCTGTACAAAGCGGCCACGGCCACTCGCATGGATGGAGACTGGGTCTGGCGGCTGACGCCAGCCAGCGACACCCGCACGAAGCGTTGCCTCGAACGCACCCCCGAGGGGCCTGGATACCGGAACGGCTCGGCCGCCGGCAAGCCCAAGCGCATGTCGCGCCTGGCCCGCGAGGCAAACGAAATCGCAGCGCGTCTGCGCGCAAGGAGTCACCATGAAGATTAACTGGCCATTCGGCACACCCGACGTGGAGGCGCGCCTCATCCGCGAGAAGCGGCGGGCGGACAACGCCCTGCTGGATGTGGAAGCCGAACTGATCTACACGCAGTCCCGCTTGTCGGCCCTGCGCAAGTGGCAGGCGAAGCTGGCGGGCGAGCTGGAGCGGGTGCGGGAGGTCGCACGATGAGCATCGTCGGCAAGATCAAGATCCCAGTCGGTGCCAACGCCGAGCTGCAAATCGACTACACCTGGAGTCCGGGCACGCCGGACGTTTACTACCTGCCGAACGGCGACCCTGGCTATCCTGGCGACCCCGAGGAGCTGGAATGGTCGGCAAGCCTTCGCGTCGGCGGCACGGAGGTGCCCTTGGACGAAGACTGGCTGTCCGGCAGCTGGTTCGAGGACCGGATTGCCGAGGACTTGGAGCGGCAGCGCGAACGCGACTGCCCGGACATGGATTGAAAGGAGAGTTGAAGTGACCATCCAACGACGGGCGCTGGAAGCAGCCGCCTTCTGGGACCAGGCGGTGTGCCTGGATTGCGAAGCCTTCTTCCACGCCGAGGGCGAAGAGGGCCAGGCCGTGCCCGAGGCGGTCTGCCCGCTTTGCGGCTCGGACGCGACGTACAGCGCGGAGTTTGTGCTGCGCGTCGCCGGGAGTGTGGCGGCGGAGGGGGAAGAATCGTGACGCAAACAACCTGGCGTAGTGAGCTAATCAGTGCCTTGTACACAAACGGCGAAACCTGGGAAAGCTTGGTCGCCGTAGTCTGCGAGGATTTAGACAAGCACTTTGATTCAGGCTGGGGCGGCCCGAAGGGTTGTCCATTCACCGCATGGACGAAAGACTTTGTCTATTTTCCAGCCTGTTACGACGGATCGGAGTGGGTAGCCAGCGTCGCACGCAATCCGAACGGGCAGCCTACGAACCACATCGGAGGCGGCTAGCCGACGGCCCCAAAGCCATGCGGCGGGCGGCCAATGCTTGGTTGCATTTTTCACCCCCATCAATTACAATACGCATTCCATCCTGGCGAACGGCGGGCGCCGGGAGCGGTAATCAACCTCCCGCCTTTTCAAGGAAAGTTCTCATGAGCGAAACTACCGAGGCGGTCAAACCCGCCAAGAAGACCACCGTCTACACCAAGGTTCCGATGGGCGACGGCCGCGAGGTCGAGTTCCCTGGCGACCAGAAGGTGAAGAAGGGCGTCATCTTCGACGACGGGACGGCGACAGGCGTCCGCTTCGACTTCCGCAACGGCGCCGTCCGCTCGCTGCGGCTGGCCGAGCTGGCCAGCAACATCCGCGAGTACAGCGCGTGCCACGGCCTGCTGCAGAAGATCGGCGACGAGTGGTCCGGCACGAAGGAAATCGACGACATCGTCCTGACCTGCGACGAGATCATGAAGCGGCTGGTCGAAGGCGACTGGGCCGTGGAGCGCGAGGCCGGGGACTCCCTGGCGGGCGCGTCCATCGTGATCAAGGCGATCGTCGAGGCCAGCGGCAAGTCGGTGGAAGATGTCAAGGCGTTCCTGGACGCCAAGCTGGAAACGGCCAAGGCCAAGGGCGAGAAGCTCACGCGCCAGGCGCTGTACGCCAGCTTCCGCAACCCGACTTCGAAGGTCGGCCAGATCATCCGCCGGCTGGAGGAAGAGAAGGCCGCCAAGTCGAGCGCGGTGGACGCGGACGCGGTGCTGGGGGAACTGGCCGGCGTGTAACGCGCGCAGGTCGGTGGGAGGGGCTACGGCCCCTCTTTTCCGAGCATTCGGGCATGGCGGTGCTGCCGCCATCCCTGAATTTTCGGCACACAGCAGACCGAGCCTCCTCGTGTTCCTGTCTCCTCCCTGGGTGAGAGGCTTCGATTCCTGCTGACCGGCTTGCCGGGCCCATTCCGGGGTGCCAATTTACAGGAGCGGCGATGGCCACGCAATGCTTGATTACGGGATGTGCCCTGGTGGATCGCCGCCGAGGTGCCTGGGTCTGGGGCGATCTTCACCAAGTGGGCGATTGTTACGCATTCGTAGCTTGCGTGCACGAAACCGGCGGGCTGGCCTGGGAATACCAAGACCCAGTCCGCGACGGCAAGTCCCTGACCGTCGACTACAATGCCCCGCGGGAGTTCGAGTCCCGCGGCGTCCTGGTCATCCCGACGAGCGACGCGGAGCTGTCCGAGGCCGCCAAGGCCTACATCGTTGCTGGCCGCTGTGGGCTGTGAGGCGCACATGGCAAGCAATTCGATCAACGACGATCTGGCTGGGAAGCCTAATGTTCGAGATGCTGGCGCTGCCAGTGGCGATGGTGCTGGGACTGGTCGCGTTCATAGCCGCGACGGTGGCTCGGAAGTGGCGGCGCTAGGCGCGGGGGCCCCATGCCTGACTGGCTACTCCCACTGCTGATCGGCATGGATATCGGGCTGTTCGTCGCGTGCCTGTTCGAGGCGCTGGACCTGAACATTGACTAGGAGCAATCATGGATGACAACCTGCCTCCGCTGCCTGAGCCAACGCTTGAGAGCCACGAATACGAGCTATGGGGGCAAAACGTGCTTGGAGATTTCTTCACAGCCGCCCAAGTAATCGCAATCCAGCGCGAAGCCTACGAAGCCGGGAAGCGCGCAGCTATTGCACCGCATCCCCCGCAGGCTAAGCCGGTGGTAGGAGACGGCCATAGTTTGCTAACACGGGTGCTGATGGAACGCAAAGCAAAAAGTGCCGCACCGCAGCCCCTGCAGGCCGAGGATGCCAAGGATGCGGAGAGGTATAGAAAACTGCGGAATAACGACATGACAGAACTCTACTGCTCATGGATAGATGAGATGCTTTGCATACCTGACGCAGACGCAGCCGAGTTTGACGCAGCCATCGACGCCGCCAAGGGGAGCGCATAACGCGCCCAACAATCCCGGTATTATTCCGCCCACTTTTAGGAGCCACTTATGACACGCCTCCTCGCAATCCGCGACTTGAACCAAGGTGATCCGCTTCCTGGCCTCGGCCCGAAGGTCGAGCCCGAGCGCAAGCCGGCGCCGGCCGAGCGCCCGCAACCGCTGCCGCACAACCCCGAAGTCTTGCGCCGGCCTGACGGCAAGCTGGAGACGGATATCAGCAAGAACAAGGGGGTGGCGTGGCAGCGGCGCGACCTGTGCGACGAGGACGATTTGAGCTGGATGCTGTGGCGCGACAAGACGCTCGAGCGAAAGCAAGCACGAATCATCCAGGACTTCTTCCAACAAGCCTGGGTTCAAGATCGAGCTGAAAAGCTGGCCGAAGAGACGAGCGGCACCACGCCTTACATGCGCGGGGCAGATCTTACCGACTTGGAGCGTCGCGTGATGGCTTACAACAAGGCGGACGTCGAAAAGATGCTGGACGCCTTTAAAGCGAACACGCACGTCGATTGCCTGGATGCGGCCAGTCTTCGCGGCACAACCGCAGGTCGATGCAGCTCGCAGCGCGGAACCTTAATACACCAGAAGATCGAACGCGATCTGTCAGCGAAGCGTATGCACGAGGCGCTGTACGGCGCCGAGTTCAAGGTCGGCGACCCTGTCAAGGTGCTGTGCCCGGCATTCCTCGGCAAGCGTGGTCAGGTGGCGCGTGTGCTCAACGCCTCTGCCATCATCGACACGGATCGCGGCACTATGGTGTTCTACAAGAAAGACCTCCAGCATGACCCGCGGCCGTAAGCCCAACATCGTTCCGACCGAGGAAATCCATCTCCGCTTGCGTCGTGACCTGCTCACCCGCCTGCGGATGCTCCACTATAGCGAAGCGGAGCAGCGCGTACCCTACGGGGCGTTGAACAAGTTCTTCGAAGAGTTGATCGTGCGATCACTCGACTTCAGCCAGCTCGATCTCGCCCCGTATACGGGGTGCCTGCCTGGCATTCACACCATCCGGGCAGAGGCAGCAACGATCGAGCTGCTCCGGAAGACCTTGGAGCAAGAGCATGGCACAGCAAACTAAGCGATGCAACGTGTACCTGGATGCCGGCGGGCAGAACCTGCTGGCGAGCGGCGCCGGGCTGTTCAGCTGGAACTTCACCACCTACTTCGATGGGGACAGGACGCCTGAAACCTCGGTGAAGGTCGGTGAGTTCCTGGCGAAGTTCCCGAACCGCGACACTTGCGTGAGGAACGCCGTGGCGAAGCTGCGCGAAATGCAGCAGGACGTCCGGGCCGAGGCCGAAGGGAAGGCGATGAACTTCGAGCAGCAGATCCAGCAGCTCCTGGCCATCGAAGGGCCCGAGTCGTGACCCCCGAGATCAACCAGCGCGTGGCGATCCTGCGCGCCAAGGCCGCCGCCGGCACGATGACCGAAGCCGATATGGCCGAGGCCATTCGCGTCCTGCGCGAAGGCCGGGTCGGCGCACAAGCCGCCTCGGATGGAGCCCGCCGCAAAACTGCCAAAGCCGTGATCCCCGACGCGGACACGCTGCTTGGCGAACTGGGAGCATTGTGATGAGCCGTTCCTGCCAAACCTGCCGCTGGTACGAGGCGCCTGCCGCCCTCGCCTCCATCGGAACGCCCGGCATCTGCCGGCAGCAGCCACCCACCACCGTTCCGCTGCTGGTGCCGCACCAAGACGGCCTCGGCCGGATGGTCCCCCAAATCCAGTTCATCTCCGCCTGGGCCAACGTCCAGTCGCGTGACTGGTGTGCCCAACACGCTTCGGCGCTGGAGCTGCAATGACCCGCCCTCCCTTCCCCACCGTCATCGACTCGTCGCTGATCGCCGCCTGGCGCTCATGCCATCGCAAGTGCAACATGGACTTCTTCGAGCACTGGAAGCCACGCACGCCCTCCGTTCACCTTCATGCCGGCGCGGCCTACGCCAAGGGGATGGAGATCGCGCGGACCGCCTTCTTCCTCGAGGGCAAGTCGCAGCCCGAAGCGATCGCCCTCGGCGGCATGGCCCTGGTGCAAGCCTACGGCGACTTCCAGTGCCCGCCCGAGTCGGCCAAGTCCTTGGAGCGCACGCTCGGCGCATTCGAGTATTACTTCTCGGCCTACCCGCTCGACCAGGATCGGGCGGTCCCGGTGCGCCTGCCATCCGGCAAGGCTGGCATCGAGTTCAGCTTCGCCGAACCGCTCGAAGTCGCGCACCCGGAAACCGGCGACCCCCTGATCTACGTTGGTCGCATGGACATGCTGGCGGAGTTCAACGGCGCCACCTTCGGCGAGGACGACAAGACCACAAGCCAGCTCGGGGCAAGCTGGTCCCGGCAGTGGGACCTGCGCAGCCAGTTCACCGGGTATTGCTGGGGTGCGAAGCGGGCGGGCATCCCGGTCGTCGGCTTTATTGTCCGGGGCGTCTCCATCCTGAAGACCAAGTACGAAACCCAGCAGGCCATCACGTACCGCCCGCAGTGGATGATCGACGAGTGGTACGAGCAGCTGATCGACCGCGACCTGCCGCAGATGGTGCAGGAGTGGGAGAGTGGAAGCTGGGGCGCCGCGCTGGACCACGCCTGCAACGAGTACGGCGGCTGCCAATTCAAGCAGGTTTGCTTGGCCGCGCCGGAGGGGCGGGTGCAGTGGCTCGAGACGGGGTTTGAACGCAGGCGGTGGGACCCGGTCGAGCGGACGGAGACGTTGCTCGGAGCTGCGTGATGGCGCATCGCTATCTTCTGCACAAGACGCAGGTAGACGAGTTCGCGCTCTGGCTCGAAGGCATAAACGTCGAGGTGGACAGAAAGCCGCGAGGCAACTATCAAATCCTCGGCTTTAACTTCGGCAATCGCTGGCACTACCTGTACAGCCGCAATCACATGCCGGAGCACGTGACGGTGCCAGAGCCTGCGTATGGCCTCGTCCGACGGTTCATTCACGCAAGGAGGGAGAAACATGCCACTCTGTGAACGGGACTACATCCTCTGGAAGATGTGGTGGATTGCCACGCTGTATGGGGCAGGGCCGACCGCCCGTATGGCCGCACTTGACCGCGCGCGGGAGTCGATGTGAGCACCCAGCAATTCTACGTCCACGGCCGCTACCTGGGACAGCGTACCATCCCCGACTGGTGCGTCATCCCAGGCCTGACGACCCGGCGCCAATTCTCCTTGGCTTTGTTCTGCATGCGCTGTGGAGAGGTGTGGGGCCGGCTCGTCACTCTGGACGCGAAGCTTACCCAGTGCGTGTGCCGGCCATGCGAGCGGCACGGAGACGGCCGACTGTCGCGGGTGTTCCACACGCCAGATGTGCCGGACCGGGTCTCCCCCGACTGGCCGAAGGCCGCCCTTCAGTGGGAGCTGGCTCGTGAACTTGATCTGGTCGGCGAGGACTACACCACCTCGCCGGGATTCGAGGCCATCCTCGACCTTTGGTGTGAAAAGGAAACAGCATGAACTTGGAAAAGTACTATGACGAAGCGCTGCGGACACTCGTCCCGCGCGGACTGACTTTCGACCTCAACCACAGCGTGCTTGGCTTGGTGACCGAGATCGGTGAAGTCGCCACGCTCATCAAGCGGAACGAGATCTACGGCAAGCCGTGGGATGACGAGATGCGCGGGCACTTGGCAGAGGAACTCGGCGACATTTGCTGGTACATCCCGTGCGGGCTGCAGGCGCTGGGCCATGAAGGCCCAGTACGAGTGTTCGACTGGCTGATGTACGATCAGACCGTCCCGCTGTCACAACTCGACTGCGTGAAGGCGATGGCCCATGCGGTAGGCCACTTAGCCAAGGCGTGCGATACGCTGAAGTATAAGGCGGGACGGATTGCAACCTTGACGGACGATTACAGTGCAGTTCTTGGCGCGGTCTGCCGCTTGTGCGACATCCACTCCCTCGACCTCTCCGCCGTCCTCGAGAGTAACATCGCCAAGCTCCGCAAGCGCTACCCCGAGAAGTTCACCGCCGAGCTGGCCGAAGCGCGGCTGGACAAGGGTGGCGCCTCGAGCCGGGAGTCGTGATGGCTGACACCCCTCCTACCATCGCCGGCCCGAAGATCCTGCTTCAGGGCGACTCGGGCGCCGGCAAGACCTTTGCCCTCGGCACGCTCGTCGATTGGGCTGAGAAGAACAACCGTCCGGTTCGCATCCTCTTCACCGAGAACGGCTTGGAAACCCTGCTCGGCTACTGGACCGACCCGCCACTTGGCTCCAATGGCCAGCCCATTCGGCCGCCGAGGCCCGTACCGAAGAACCTCGCCTATCACGTTGTCCGCACGCCGGCGCTGGGCCTCGCAGCCCTGACTGACGCGGCGAACAAGGTCGGGCTGATGTCCTACGAGGGGTTGACCAAGATGACCGATCCCTCGCGGGCCATGAACAACCCCTACGAGAAGATCTTGAAAGTCTTGGCCGACTTCCCGGACGACCGGACCGGCGCCAAGCTCGGGAACATCGGGACCTGGGGATCGGAAGCCATCTTCGGCATCGACTCGCTCTCCGAGCTGGCCAACGCCTGTATGAAGATGACGATCGGCAACAAGCCGACCGCAGCACCGCCCGACTACGGCGTGGCGCAGAACAACCTGATAAATCTGCTTCGCTACCTGACGCAGGGCTTCGACCCGACGTTGGTCGTCACGGCGCACCTGCAGCGCCAGACCAACGAGATCACCGGCGGGGTGCAGCTGATGGTGAAGGCGATCGGCAAGGCCATGTCGGACGACATTCCCCAACTCTTCTCCGAGGTCCTGTATTGCCGCCGTGAAGGGACGGACTGGCTGTGGGACACTGCCGCCATCGGGGTCTCGACCAAGACGCGCTACCTTCCCATCTCGTCGAAGATCAAGCCGGACCTCGGCGTGATTATGGACAAGTGGGTGAAGCGTGGCGCCGCCGCTACCGCATGACAAGCCCCTGGTAGACGGGCTTGACGTCAATCGTCTACCACGTTCCTTAACTCAACTTCCGCAAGGAGTTTTTCATGTCCGAAATATTTGACTATACCTCGTTCCTCGACCAGTCGACGGAAACCGCCTCCGAGCGGCGCCCGCCGGTCCCGGCCTTGGAGTACCTGGCCACCATCACTGACGTGGGCATGAAGCCCTGGCAGTCGAAGGACAAGTACAACGAAGACGGGACGCTGAAGTCCGGCGTCATGCTGGAGGTGACCACCGAGCTGCAGCTTCCGCAGGAAGTCCAAGACATGTGCAAGATCCCGAAGCTCACGCTGCTGGATCGGCCCATGCTGGACCTGCTGCCGGACCGCAGCGGCATCGACTACGGCCTGGGCAAGAACGGTCGGCTGCGCATGTACCGCGAGGCCACCGGGCTGAACGTGGCGGGGCAGCCGTTCTCGCCGCGCATGCTGGTCGGTCGCCTGATCAAGATCCGCGTGACGCACGAAGAGTACCAGGGCAATCTGCAAGAGCGGGTCGGCGGGATTGCGAAGGCGCAGTGATGAAGACAGCCGTCGTTATCAAGGGGGCAAGAGTCGATGCCGAGGCCGGTGCCGCTGTAGCAGGCGCGATCTGTGAGTTGCTGGAAACAGCTGCACGCACGAGAACGTCTGACACCGTAACGCTGGCCGCGCTGGACGCCTTGCGTATCCTATCGCCGCAGGCACCGAGCAACATCACGCTCAGCAACTGCACGATCCAGGGCGACACGACCGAAGGCGATCGGATCATTCCGTAGTCGCCGGCTTTCGGGGGAGCTTCGGCTCCCCCATTTTCTTTGGAGGGTTTAATGGTTCCTATCGACTATCGGATTTCGCAAGCCGTCGCCGGATGCCTGCGTCTACTCGGCGAAAACCGCGACATGAAAAAGGCTACAAAGCACCTTGAAGAAAAACTCGTGGTATCTGTTTGCCGTCGATTCAAGTACACAAAGCGGCATACGCGAGAAGACTTTGTCGTAAAGGTGGGGTACCCGAACTACCTCGAGGTCCGCTTCATCCGCGCCTGCAAGAAGGCCGGCGAACCTTTCCCAGTACGCAAGGTCCAACTCAAGTCCTGGCCCATCCCACGCAAGGCAAAAAGGAAGTAACGTGCCCCACTTCATCCACCTCGACCGCATCGAGGTTCCGGCCAACCGCCAGCGCCGAGAGTTCGACGCTGCCGCCTTGGAGGAACTTCGCACCTCAATACAGGAGACGCAGTTTGGCCTTCAACATCCCATCGTGGTGCGTCAAGGTGCTGAGCCTGGCGCTTTCCTCCTGGTTTCTGGCGAACGCCGTCTACGCGCTATCCGTGACATATACGAGCTGGGCGGGGAGTTCCGCCACGCCGGAGCCGCCGTCCCCGCCGGTCAAGTGCCGGCCGTTGACCTAGGGGAACTCGACCCCATCGACGCGTTTGAAGCAGAGCTCGAGGAGAACATCCGTCGAGATGACCTCACGGTGATGGAGCGCGCCACGGCGACCGCACAGCTGTTCGATCTGCGTGTTGCGCAAGCGGCCCGTGACGGCCAGCCCTCCCCGGCGGCCAGCGACATCGCCCAGGAAATGTTCGACATTCCTGCCTCCAAGCCAAAGGGCGAGTACGGTCAGGCCACGACGACCGTGCGCGACCAGCTGATCGTCGCTCGCCACCGCGACGACCCGGAGGTTGCCAAGGCCACATCCCTCCGCGAGGCGGTCAAGATCATCAAGAAGAAGGACGAAGCGAAGCGCAACGTGGCGCTGGCCGCGGCCGTTGGCGCAACCTACACGACGGACCGCCTGCAGCTGCACCACGCCGACGCGCAAGAGTGGCTGGCCCCAGTCCTCGGAGACTTCGACATTATCCTCATGGACCCGCCGTATGGGATGGGCGCTGACCAGTTCGGGGATTCGGGCACCGAGGCCGGCGCCGCCGGTGCGCACCAATACGACGACTCCTTCGAGTCGTGGCTCGCCATGATGGAGTGGCTGGTCCCGACGACCTGGCGCGTGACCAAGCCATCCGCGCACATGTACGTCTTCTGCGACCTGGATCGGTTCTTCGAGATGCGCGCGAGGTTCTCGGCCGCCGGCTGGAACGTGCACCGCACGCCCCTCGTCTGGCACAACCCCGACGGTTTTCGCGCTCCGTGGCCCGAGCACGGCCCCCAGCGGAAGTACGAGCTGGTCCTGTACGCCCGGCGCGGGGAGAAAAAGTGCAGCGTTCTCCGCGGCGACGTGCTGGAGTATCGGAAGGACCCTGCCCTCGGGCATCCGGCCCAAAAGCCAGTGAACCTGCTCATCGACCTGCTTCGGCGGTCGGCGGCGCCGGGCGACAAGGTGCTCGACGCGTTCGCCGGCAGCGGCGGCATCCTCGCCGCATGCAACGATTTGCGTCTGTCCTGCGTGGCGCTCGAGCGCGACCCAACCTTCTACGGCATGGCGGTGAAACGCCTGCAAGCCCTCAAATCCGAACCGGAGTTAGCACTGTGACCAAAGCTATTATCCTCGACACCGAGACGACGCGAATCGAAAACCCCGAGGTGATCGAACTCGCGTACTGCTC